>Ga0214544_1000154_pt1 | contig 103710 bp, 48 predicted proteins | sample CNSS3metaG_FD_160074 | JGI IMG/M metagenome (GOLD analysis project Ga0214544, IMG submission 160074) | Root nodule microbial communities from cowpea collected in UCLA plant growth center, Los Angeles, California, USA - CNSS3 | ecosystem: Host-associated > Plants > Roots > Nodule | place: USA...
GTCATTTGGGATTCTTGTTAGGAGTCTCGTTTCAAATCATGATTTCCATCTATTGAAACATGAAATATTGTTTAAAGATATATATATTGACGTATAACAACCAGTTAATTTGTACAGTATATTCGATATCTTTATCTTCTTGTTAAATTCAAAACTATACATATATCAATAAGAATTATCACTTTATTTACACTAAGAAAATACTTCATAAATGATACAAAAATATATAATGTAGGTGAATGAAAAGAAGACATGAAAAATCGAAGGTTGAAATATTAAATTGTTCTGAAATTCTAGAAGAATAATGACGATACATTTACGATAGGAGTATATCACATCCTCGTCATAGTAGTGAGAGACAAGCTAACTTGTACCATGGTTCAAGAACAAAAAATAAAGGGGAAATATGTATCACTCACCCTTGTACTGAAAGCTTTTGGAGACTTCTCTAATATGTTGGATTAACTTTGTATGTCATTTCATTATTTACACCAGAAGGAGAAAAAATTCCTGAAGTAAATTGGATAAGGTAAGGCTCCAAAGCTTTAAATTAGATAAGCATTATTTTCCATTGAACTACATAATGCCATAAATAAAATATGATATAATCACAAATACCCTTGAACACATTGCAAGAAGCAAAACTGGTGTGCATCCTTCACAATAAGGGTTGGCCTTCATCTAATTTTTATTTCAAATTAACTGAATGAGTTCAAGAGTTCAAACCATCCAGAAGCTCAAATGTCTGCTCTCATTTTCACAAAACTAAAAAAAACAAAATGTTTCATCATGAATAAATATGTACCTGTCAATAACTTCAAGGAAAACTCTCAACTTAACCAGTCTATTAATGGCTACTCTATGCTTTGAAACTCTATCCGGAAGCACCCACTCCTCCAACAATTTAGCTGCTACTGGCACATCAATTTGTAGCATCTGCATTATGTATTTCTTCGCAAGAGGCAGAAGAGACCTGATATTTTAAGATATATACTAGTTATAGTCACAAACTCATATTCATGTCATTTAATGCCACTTCTCTACCTCACTTAACATTGCACTTGTAGGTAAAATAAGAATCCAACCTAATTCCACAATACCCTAAAATCTCATACACTCTGTTTGGTTTCAACAGCACATCAATGGCCAAGAAAAGAGGGAGAATGTTCATCAATATTTACATACAATCACTCAAATACACAAACCCTTAACCCCAAAAAAACCAAATTCAGCACTCAAAACTCAATGATTACTCAATATCACAACCAAATAATCTCCAATCGACTTTCAATCGACGAAACCAAATCGCAGAGTAATCAAAAGAAGGAAAAAGAAATAAGGAAGGGGAATATGAACCTCTCGTTGAAGCGTGAAGGCAAGGAAACACAACTCGTCGATGTCGCAGCAAGAGAACGCGAACCCTAAGAACAAACAACAACCTAGAACGGAGGTGATTCTAGTGGAAAAAATAGAGGTCCACCCTGTGGGATTCAACAGTGGATGTTGGCCGACAAAGGAAAGGAATTTCACCTCTGCTTAGAGTTCGGTAAAGAGAATAGAATGATCGGAGCAAAGCTAGAGAAAATGAGAGCAATACCTCTATTCGTGAAGTCCATGTGTCTCCCTGAAGAAGAAGAAGAAGAAACCTAGAAACGGTGGTGATAAAAAAGACTACTCCTGACGCTTTAAGGTTGAGAGAAGAATAGTGTGAAAGTAAAAATAATCAATTAAGCAAGAAGAGTGAAACTTGTGCAAGTACTAAAAGTCGAAGAAGAGCGGAGGCCAAACATTTTTTTGAGAAATTATGCTAAAATAATAGTGGTATTTTACTTAAACGCTATCTATTAACATAATATAGTTAGCGCTTAACTTTACAAACGATTTCTATTAGTTTAAATTAAAATATTATATTTTTTAAAAGGTATAAAATAAATATAGATAGCATCTTTGGAATAAAGCGCTGTCTATATATAGTAATTTTTATAGCGTTTATTTAGTAAAGTGCTATCAATTGGTTCATATTTTGATATATAGTGTTTAATTAAATAAGCGCTATCTAAATAGTGCTGTCTATTACTAATTCTGGCGTAGTGATAGTGCTACTAGAAATAGCCAATGTAGTAATATTTGGCTTTGTAATATATAATGGACTTTTGGAGTGTATTACTTCCAAATCCAATTGCCATGAAAACATGTTTTGGCCATGCTTAATGTTTAGTATGTTATTAGATCCATTATGTAACAAATTGCACAGGAGTTCATTATGATACTTATAGTGTTTTAATATTTGCTAAAATAATCGACATCAAATTCATTTATAAATTTATTAGGGTTAAATACGCTTTTAGTCCTTAAATTTTGACACAAAATTGAAATTTGTTTTTGTCCCAAACTTTGGTACAGTTTGATTCCATAACTGAAAATGAGTTGATATAATCATCATAACCCAATTTGAGTTGTTTACACTGTTTAACATTTTCTACTCAAATATATCACCTTAAAACATCGTTTAACATGTAAAAAGAAATTAATATCATTATGTTAAAAGGACTATATCTATTATATTTTAAGTTTAGAGACAAAACAAAAATATTTAAAAATTTGAAATAGGGACAAATTTTAATTTTGCATCTAAATTTAAAGACCATGATCATAAATATATCTTCACAGTTTAAGAAGCAGAAATGTTAATAATAATACATTTTTGTTACTTCTCGTGTGTATTATTAGGAAATATTATCATTATTGACTTTATCAAACATAATTTTATATTATTAAAAAATATATATTTGTAAAAGTTATTTATTATTGTAACATTATTTTCAAAATAATTTCTTCAATTTACTTAAAAAAAAACTTAAAATAAATGTTCAAAGCTATCATGTTAAGTGCCACTAATTCTAAATTGAAATTTAATATTTTTAAATAATTACCAACCGCTAAAACTAACATTTATATGTCAACAAAATAAGTTTTATAGAAAATTTTAATTATAATATAACATAGTTATTAAATATATCCTCATGTTACAGTTTTACAACTTATAAGCTATTTAGTTTTTAATATTCTTAAATAAAAATAAAAGAAAAATAAATCAATTTTCTAATTAGTAATATTTTTTTTGTATGATAAGAAAATTAAACTAAAATACCTCCTTGGAGCATGAGTATGTTGCATGGTGATGCAAAAGTAACCACCCATCATGATATGAGAAAATGGAATATCCGAAAGACATAATATCTTATGCTGGCACGTGATTCGGCCACGTGGAATCAGACACAGTGGACTCCTTTCTAATGCAAGAAAAATATCTTCCGAAGTGCGAGCCTCCACCACTAGATATTTTCTCGGTGTCCCAACCACTTAGATACCCACGTGTCGATATATGATTGGCTCTCCACCCTTCTCTAAACGGAATTGTTCAGATTCCACGACGTTTATTCTGACTTCTGTAATGAGAAAGAGTTATAGTTTTAACAAAGGTTAATTATGCTGTTTTTTTCTTCTTCAATTTTATATTCGCTTCAAGTGATTAAATAAAGATTCTAGTGTTTTCTCATCGTTATTTTTTTTTTGTTAATATTTTTAGGTTTTATGTTTAAATAAAATATTAATTAATGATTCGATAGCTTCAAGTGTATAATTTTTAGTGGGTAATTAGTTTATATCATATTGCTATAGGAATCAAAACTTTTATTGACAGAAATGGATGCATCCATAAAGTAGGTTGACAACGTGAAAACGATGATGAAGTTCGGCTTTACCTAATATACTTTTTTAGATTTAAAAAAAATTATATAATTTTAATTTCTTTAATTTAAAATATATATTATTTTTTGTTTTTTGTAAGAGCTGTTTAAAACTATTTGTCACAATTTATACTTATTTTTTAAGTAATTAAAGAATCAAAAGTAATGTATTTAATATTAATGGATTAAAAATGGACAATTTTGTTTGAAAGAAATAATAAAATTGAATGTCGAAGAATATGAGAAGTGTAAAGAAAGCATTTCATCCTAATTTGTTTATGGGTTTGGTTTCCATTTATATAATATTATATATGTTTGGCTTATTGATCTATTTAAAAAACAATTATATAATTACGCATGGTGAATGCGAATATTTAAAGAAAAATGTCAAAAGCCTTTGTAATATTTATTTTATGATTTATTGGTTCAACAAGTTTTATTTCTAATTTTAAACTATGAAAATTAAAAAGATTAATTACTTCCAGAAGCTACTTCTAAACGAAAGTTTCTTACAGGACATCACTCAATCATGCTCGAAAGACTGTTAACGCAATCATGATGATCACATACATACATGAATGTAGATGTATGAGAATGCATACAACCACATGACGTGGCAAACACTGTGCTAAGAAGCGTGAGGAAAATATCTTGCCACGCACACAACTTCTCTGAACTCTCCTAAAGATCTTCTCTTAGCTTCGTTTCGCTTCCTCTCTCCCTGTCTTTCACCATAACCAACCACCACATCACTTCTAAACCTTTTCTTTCATCATTCTTTTTATCATTATTTTCACAAATCAACACCAAAAGTTCCTTCTCCTTGCTGCATCCTTTCCCTTTGCATCTGTTGATTCAGTCCGTATATATAGCTCGTCAGGTAAGCACAGCGTTTTGTTTTTCTTTTTCATTTTTATCGGATTACATCGTGTTTTCGAGTTTTGTTGTGGTGTTTGTGTACTTGTTTTGATTTTTTAACTGGATTTGATTGTTTCATTTTTCTTTCTTGGATTTGTTAATCCGTGGTGAATCTGTGTTGTTATTGGACTTTTTGCTGCTAGTTTTCATTTTTGATATTATATATAATATATACAAATATATATGTGTATGTGTGCATATATATGTATGTATATTCATGCTGGGAATTGGTTTGTGAAGATTAGATGAACTGTTCGACCATGAAGAGAATTGAATGTTTCTACCAGAAATTCTCAATTGGATTTACCTCTTTTTTTCGTTCTTGCTCTGTTTGATATAACTCCTTTTGGGCTTTATGTATGCTACATTTTTTTTTTTCTGATGCATCTTTTTTTCGAGTTTTGTTGTTGGAGTTTCTGTAATTGTGTTGAACATTGAAGTGGATTGCGACTTTTCTTTTTAATATGTGATTCGATGAATCAGAGATGTTATTAGATATTTCGGTGCTAGTTTTCATTTTAATATTTTATTCTCTTCTGAAAACTGATATATTATTAGGTGTTCTTCGATTCAGAAATTATAACGATAAATTGAAATGATGAAAATTCCATGTTTCTACGAGAAAATTTCAATATCATTGATTTATTTTCCTCTGTCTGATAGAACACTCTTGGGGGTTATATCAGCTACATCTGTTTTTCTTTTTTAGATTATTAAATTTGTGTCGAATCTATGTTATTAGATATTTTGGTGCTAGATAAAATATATATATATATATATATATATATATATATATATATATATATATATATATGAGATAAATTAAGTAAAAATGAGGGATTCTCACAAAAACATAACTCTCTTAAAATTTTTTAAAAAATAATTTTGTACTTCCTCTTTCTCCGTTAAAAAAAGAATTTGTTAACAAATCATTTATATTTTTTCTTAAAAATTGTTATCAAATTACGAATCCAACTATTTTAAAATGTAGAACGATGAAACTTTTTAATGAACATCTACAAGAATGAGTAAACATAACAAATGCCTACAAGATTTGTCTACCCATTTGTTCTTTATAAGAATTAGGTTTAATTTATAATTTAGTTTCTACATTTAAGGCTCCCATTAAATGGTAGTGTCATCCTTGCTAGGGAATCTTCGTTTCCCTATGTCTTGATTGTGGAGCTTGTTTAGATATAAATAGTCTTCGCGTAAAAGTTGAAACCAAGGGCAAGTTGTATATAACTTTCTTTATTAAGCCTTTAGATGTCTTTTAACAATAAAACCACTATGATAGAATTTTAAGTTTCAAAACAAACAATACCTTAAATACCGTAATTAATCTTAATAATACTACATCAATCGACTTGTGATTAGAACATTAATGTTGTTTGTGTATGAAAAAGTGGTTCTTTCTAAGACGAATTCTCATTTCATAAGTTCAACCGAAAGAGATGGAAAATTGTTCCAAAGATGAACCTTTGTTCTCTTAACACTCAATTGAGGATTTGTTTCAGCCCTCAATTGAGGGCTTGTTCTCGTAGTCTAATAGTTACATATTACTTTGAATCAAGCTAAAAACAATTTATATAGACACATTAGGAGTGACATTTAAGCTCTGAGCTTAGCATTTCCATGCGGCCTTGGGATTGGCTTTAACGGTAATGATGGTCTCATCCTTGCTAGGGAACCTTCATCCCCTTAATCTTGACTGGGGTGTTTTATTTTAGTACATCTAATAATTTTACATTACTTAGAACAAGAGACTAAGGACAAACTGTATACTCATTTTTCCCTTATCTCAATGGATTTGAGGTCAGAATATATATAACAAGATATTAAATAGTTTTAGATTAAGATAAAATTTTCAGTAAATAGTGTATGTGTATATGACACTTGCAATAAAATTTGAGAAAATATGATACAGTTAAAAATTCATAGAATACTATAATAGTTGGTAAAAATTATATATATCTACTCCGTTTTTTTTAATATACATTGAATTTGGACTTTTTGTTTTCCCTTCCGGTTCTGTAGTGGAGAGAAACTAGAAAATTACCTTCAGTGTCAACGGGTTTCAAGTGTAAGGAGTTAAGCATCGTAGGGGAATCCACATTAGCGAATAATTAGAATTTTCCGATACATGCATTGATTTGTCATTTCCTTGGACATGTTTTTAGTGTTTATCATTTATTCGTATTTGCTGAAATTTGAATTTGGTATACCAATCCTTGTTTGGGTACTAAGATGAAAATATGTGGGCATGCTAAACAGGAAATGTTGAATTACGATATTCTAATTCTTGATTGGTAGCCAGTTTTGTCTGGATTTGGGTTGTTGGTTTTGATATCAGAAGCAGAAAGGAATAAGTTAAGAGTTGAAAGTGAAGGCAAATTTCTGTTTCAATGGCTTCTTCCGGTGAAAGATGGATTGACCGTCTTCAGTTCTCCTCGTTGTTCTGGCCTCCCCCACTAGAAGATCAACAGAGAAAGGTAACTTATAATGTTTAATGTTCATGATAAATAGTTTAACTTAAATGGTTTATGATACAAATCTACGCATTTCTATATTAGTTTCCTCAAGTTTGACATTTTAATAATAATAATAATAACAACAAATAATACCTTATTACAGCTATATATTCCTGTTTATAATGTTCCACTGCTTCACATCAAGCTTATAGAACTTGAGCAGTTAATGTAAAAGAAAGGAAGGAATCTCCAGGGAAAGTAGCAAATATCATGTTTCCAAAGTGAATAGGCTTTGATAGGCATTGAGTTTGACTCGATCAATGCCTATTAATCAAGAAATGTCAAATTTCAGGACATGTAGTTTAGATATATTGCTCCTTCCATTTTAATTTAGGTTAATATTTTTCATAATTTTTCAAATTGATTGTAATTTATTTCTTTCGATTCAATAATTACAATTTTATTCCAATATTATTCTAAATAAATATTCATATTAATATCATTTCTTTCATTAGTCAAGGGTGGGAGGGAACATTGTTCAAAAAAGTGTTGTATTACAAATTACAAAACCAATTAAGTGGCACTTAATATTTTAATTACTAATAGAAAAAAGTTTAAGGTGTGTTTGGACGAGGTAATTTAAGAGAGTAATTTATTTATTTGGAGAATTTAAAATTCTTTCAAGGAAAATGATATGTTTGGATGAGGAAATTAAAAGAAAATTGAAATTGAGAAATTTTAAGAAGATATTTCAAATAACTAAAATAGTAAAATTTGAAATTCACTAAAAAAAGAAGGAAATTAAAATTCTCCAAATTGTGGGATTGCTCATTGGTCAAGAAAAAAAAGTCAGGTCCAAAAAGTTGAGTCAGGTCAGACAGAAGGTCCAGTCGAGCTGAGTCGGGTTGAAAGTCGAGTCGAGTCAGACAAGGTCGAAGGTTGATCCGAGCTGGTCTAAGCTAGCCAAGGACGAAGGTTGAGACGAGTCGGTCAAGCCGATTTGGATCAGATCGTAGGTTGAGCAGAGCTGGCTCAGGCCCCAAGTCAAGCCGAGTTGGCCTTATCCGAAGATCGAGATGAGGTGGCTATGAGTCGAGTCAGTCCGGGCTGAAGGTCGAGTCGAGCCAGCCTGAACCGAATTACAAGTCAAGACGATCTGTGCCGAAGGTCCAAACGAGATGGCTTTGAGCTGAGTCAGCCTTGTTGAATGTCGAGTAAGGTCGCCCTAAGCCAAAGTCAAACTAGGTTGGCTCAAGCCGAAGGTCGTGTCGAGTTGGCCTAGACATAAGGTTTAAATCAATCACCTTCGTTGGAAGTTGAGTCATCTCAACTTGAATCAAATCAGCTGAGGTTTAATCGATTCAGATTGTTTTGAGGTCGAATTGATTCAAATCGGCTCTGCTCAAGTCAACTTGAATCAAAAGTCTAGATGAGTCGTATTGAATTAAAGGTCGAGCTAAGTTAAATTAGACTCAAAGGTAGAGTTGAATTCGTTGTAAAGTAGAAATTAAATTGTTTTATCTAAATAAGAAAATTTAAATTTAAGATATTTCAATTACTTCATCCAAACTAGATATTTAAAAAATTATGAGAATTTAATTGCAAATAATTCAATTACTAAATATTTCAATTTTTTTGAATTGTTGAAATTCTCTCTCCAAACACAATATTAAGGATAGTTTAGTAAATTTCTCCCATTCACTAACTTATTTATTGTTTTCTTAATATGTGTGAGAAACCCTAAACAAAAGATAAAATGAATGAAACTGGAGGGAGTATCTATTTTGTAATTATATTATCTTCGTTACATTCTATTTTGTTTTTAATTACAAGTTAAATTGATTTTTTAACATTGTTTAAATATTTTAAATTAAAATTATGTTTATTCTGAATATATTTTTAACTTCATATTTTAATGAGTCATATTTTATTTTAAATTATAGTAATTATTATATTTAATTTAAATGAAATTGTATTAATTATTTTTATTGTGAGTATATTATTTATCGTCAAAGTAACATTAAATTCTGTTAGTTTAACTTTTAAGAAATTTTAATTTTATTTTAAATAGTATAGTTGTAGTTCTAAAGAATATTAATGTTATAACTATTCTATTAAATTCAAATTTAAATACAATATTTTAAGTTTATTCATTCAAAGAATATAGTAAAATAGATGTGTATAAAACTTATTTAACCCGTATATTTTCAGTGGTTAAACTGTTAGTATTTGCTATTTTATTTAATTAACTCTTTTCTTCAAACAGTGTGGTTTGAGTACCGAATGCTTTAACTTAATTTATTCTTTGTATTAGACGTGGCAGCCTTCAAGTAAAAAAAAACAAAACAATTAAAGAACAAACTTCTATTAAGCATTCCATTTACTGTAAGACGGAGTCTGTGACAGAGGAGAGCTCTGTTATTTAACCTTGATTGAATGGAATGTGCAGAGTTGTTTGCTGCGGGGCACTGTTAATTTTGATTGCCATATATATTCATACTGAAATCCAAATATCGTTTTTATAGTAAGTTCTTAAGAACCATATAAAAACAGCACATACGCTTACATTAACTTTTAGATATTAAATAGAGAAGCTAAATTACTCTAGTGAATTATTAGGATTAGGAAGTAAGTTGTCTTCCCAAACCATAGGTTATGTGTTCAAAATTTTCCGGAACAGGTGTAGAATTTTGATCCAGACAGAAACACCCAAAATTGAAAAAGTATTAGTAGCTTTAATATATCTTTGATCAATCACGAATTTACATTTTCTAGGACGAATTACTTACTAGGTCTTAAACTATTTTCTTTTAACCGGGCCTTTCACCTTACAAATCTTTTAATTGAATCTCTAAGTTTTTTAAAACTGTATTAAATTATTTGTAATATTTGTAATAAACCTGTCTTAAATTGTCATTTTCCAATTATCATAACCAGTTAAAAACTATCTCAAAGGCATTTTTTTTATGGACCTACTTAAAAAAAGTGTTTAGGAACTGATTTAAAAGTTGTCATTTAGTACAGGGACTTATTTAGTAACTAAATATGCTCTTCCAAACTTTACTATTTTTAAATATTTTACAAAATCTGTCTTTTATTATATGTACAACTACAATTATTATATGCATATATGTGTGGAGATTGCCACATAAGGGAGGATTTGTCTTGAGATTTTTTAATTAGTTTAGATACTGTTGTGGTATATGGAGTCTTGAAGGATGAAATGCAAAGGTGCAGCAGTAGTGTGGAGCTATTATGTTCTGTAATATGTCTGACTTTTCCTGTTCATGTAAACGAAATGGAGGTAGCAACAAATACAAAGGAAAACAATGAAGAAGAAAGTGGAATAGAGGATTAGAACGTGTAGCAAAGTGAAAGTAGAAATAAATGTGGGAAAGGTAGAGAGGAGAAATAAGGATAATATTGACATTTTGAAATAGTTAACTAGTGGAATAAAAGTTCATACTACTAGTCAGAAAGCAGCAGCGTTTTAGTCATTTGTAACTGAAATTATATGTTTCCAAAATCTAATTATAAGCTCTTTTATGTTAAACATAATTGTTTTATCATGTACTTCCTTGTTCTGATATATATTTCTAATTTTTGTTAGGATCAAATTGCTGCGTACGTTGAATATATTGGTCAATTTACATCAGAACAATTTCCTGATGATATCGCTGAGGTATGATAAATACAATTGTATGTACATATAAACTGGAAAAGTGGATATAGAAATGCATGTTTTTTTTTTTTTGAAGATTCAATTAAAATATTGTGCTTTTACTTACGGAATCCAGGAATTTGTATCAAACACACTTACTGGTTTGTGTTGCTTTGACAGTTGATCCGCAATCGATATCCATCCAAAGAAATGCTCCTCTTTGATGATGTTTTGGGTATTTATTCTTTAATATTAGTTTCAATTTTTATTTACTCAACAATAGTTTATGACTATTGCTTGCGCAAATAACCTATTTGTTCATTCACATGTACATCCAGCGGTACTTGTCCTTCATCATCCTGAGCATGGGCACGCAGTTGTGCTTCCAATCATTTCATGTATTATTGATGGTACGCTGGTCTATGACAAGACTAGTCCTCCATTTGCTTCTTTCATTTCTTTAGTCTGCCCAAAAGATGAGGTATAATCCATTGACTTGTATTTTGATTTTGTTTGTACGGAATTCAAATTCATAGAAAAGTAAGTTTCTAGTTTGTGAAATGCAAACACAATCTACTTAATCAAAACTAGTATGATTTTTAATTCTAATTGATTTAAGTGTATAATTTATTCAGCTTCAGCATCTGCAAAGATGTTCCCTGCCAATCTTTTGATATATTCTGTGTAATTTTACAGAGTGAATATTCAGAACAATGGGCTCTAGCATGTGGAGAAGTTTTGCGTATCTTAACTCTTTACAATCGCCCCATATACAAAATGGAAAGACAATGTTGTGAAGCTGAAGGAAGCAGTGGCGGAAGCCATGCAATGACTAATGATTCCGTATATGAGGAATCTGGCCGTAATTCTATGATGCAGCAGGAGAAGAAGCCCATAAGACCCTTGTCCCCTTGGATTACTGATATATTATTGGCTGCACCTTTAGGCATTAGAAGTGACTATTTTCGGTGGTGAGTATTTTTCGTTACGCTTACAAATCACATCTTTCAATTCAGAAAGATGATATTTGCTATGAGTCTCTTTAGACAAGTTTCTCCATAATGCTCTAAGAAAGAAAAATAAGAAAAATATGAAATTAGTTTTTTCATTAACTAAAATTAGTTCATACACTAGTTAAAAATACAATTTTAGAGAAACTATGAGACAACTTACAGATTAGTTTCATGTTATGGAGAAACTCATTTCATCATTTTTCTTATTTTCTCTTAAAGTGCTTGTGAAAAAATTTGTTCAAATGTGCCTTTTGTTATGTATGTTTTAGCTGTGAATGCACGTCCCAGGGCATTTTATGGTCCAGGATGTTTCTGTTCAAGGTTCACCCTCTAAAACAAACCCAAATGTATCTATTGCCTCGTAAGTTTTGGAAACAAAAGTAAACCGTCAGTCACATTTTTGTTCAATTTTGAACCATGGTATATTGGTGTGTTTAAGTAATGGAGTATAGCATAATCAAGTTCAGGGGTAAGCAATGTGTTTTTTTCTTTTTTTTTAATGTTTGTCAATAGCATATACTGAGCAACGTTCGTACTGTGGTTTAGTCTCTGATTCTATTGGTTTGATTCTCTTGCAATTGTAGCATTGTCTATAAAATCTTTGATTATATTAATATGATTGAATCAAATGGTTTAGATATCTTGTTTCCTCTTTGACTCCAAGTTAACTTCTGCATAAGTTGATCGAAATTATCATGCATTAACAGGTGTAGTGGTGTAATGGGTAAATATGCCGCAGGAGAACTCCGGCCACCAATGATTGGTACGTTATCCATCAAATCATCAAACTCAACTTTTTTAATTCTTACATAAGTCCTCCGATGTTATTCAAGTGAAAACCATGTATGGACATACAGATTGGAGATCCACAACGACTAATGATAGTCAAAATAATGAATGTGTTGTTACAAAGATTAGTGGAGATTGAATGCAAAGTCTATTAAGAGTATTAGTGATATTCATGTGACCTATATTTGTAACGGTTACCCTTATAGAATTCTAATGTGACTATATGTAACGGCTGAGCACCCTTACAGAATTCTAATAGTTATTTTGAGTCTATAAGAGAGCTTGAATATACTGCAGAATGTATCCCAAAGGAAAGAAAGTAAAATAGTATAAAGAGAGAGAACACTTCAGTCCCAAATTATCTTCCTCTAAATTTTATACTACAAAAAATTGAACCTTTGGAATACCACAACAAATGTATATAATTGGACGTGCAACCCTCATTCCATAAATATGTTACCACCCATATTTGAGGGGGATTTGTTATGATCCCACACCAAGAACAAAATGGGCGATGTTGTCCTAATAAGTCTTGGTCAGTTCTCACCTTAAAAGCCTTGTAAGTTGTAAGCCTAAATTCACAGTCTACTCATGTTTGATTCCTTCATTTCCAATTTTTCATTGAATGGAAGTATAAAAAGCATTGATGATGATTTTTGCTCCTGTTAAAACAAATTTATAATAGAGAAGGATCTTTTCTTAATTGAGTTTGTTTTTCCTTAGTTTCTGCACGTGGTTCTGGGAAGCATCCTCAACTCATGCCATCAACTCCAAGATGGGCAGTTGCTAATGGAGCTGGTGTTATATTAAGTGTTTGTGACGATGAAGTTGCTCGTTATGAGACTGCCACTTTAACAGCTGCTGCTGTCCCTGCCCTGCTACTTCCTCCTCCAACAACAGCTTTGGATGAGCATCTTGTTGCTGGATTACCAGCTCTAGAACCATATGCACGTTTATTTCACAGGTTATTCTTAACTCAATACCTCTGTAGTTAATTTGTTGTTCCTTGAAGGCATTATCCTGAGAAAATTTAAATTCCAAAATTGTCTAGATATTATGCTATTGCGACTCCCAGTGCAACTCAGAGGCTTCTTCTTGGACTGTTAGAAGCACCCCCATCATGGGCTCCTGATGCACTCGATGCTGCTGTGCAGCTTGTAGAACTTCTTCGAGCTGCTGAAGAATATGCTTGTGGAATAAGAGTAAGCTTTACAATCTTTATGCAAATTCTAAAGAGGACATGCTTAATAATGTTGAATAAACTTAAATGGGGTAGTTGATGTTTAACAGTTTATTCAGTTAAGAGAGAAAAGGTCAGAAGTTGGTGGTTTTTTTTTCTGCCTTAATTATAATAATTGGCAGAGTTTAAGGCTTGGAATTGGGAAGCCAAATTCCAGTCTATAAGTTCAGGTTGTATTGTTTAGTGCAATATGAATAAAAAGTGAATCAGAATATTAAAACCTAATTATCAAATACACAAATGTAATTTAAATACTAGTTTTGTTTTACGTAATTAGATTCATTTAATACGGTGCATTAAATTCTCCTTAACTAGCTCTCATGGCACTTGTTATCAGGGTTCTGATCTCTACACATTAGACAATATTTTGAGATGAAAGCATTGATGAGTTCAATATTTCGTCATTAAGGATTTTATCGACCACTAAGTTAGTTAGTATTGCAATAAAAATAAGCTGAAACTGGGTTCATAGAGATAACAACAATACAAAAGCCTTTTCTGACAATATTGGGTTTACTACAATACATGCAGTGGTGATGGCATAGTAATGTGCATTTTGATGTTTTCATCTGCAGTAACCTTCTGAAAATGAAAGCTTCGATCGAATTGACTGATTTACTTTTTCTTTTTCCTTCTCTATAATTGTTAATACAGCTCCCTAGAAATTGGATGCATTTTCATTTCTTGCGGGCCATAGGGACTGCAATGTCCATGAGATCTGGTGTAGCTGCAGACGCTGCAGCTGCATTGCTTTTCCGAATACTTTCTCAGCCTGCTTTACTTTTTCCTCCATTAAGGCAAGTTGATGGTGTCGAAGTTCAACATGAACCTTTGGGTGGCTATATTTCTTCCAACAGAAAGCAGGTTATAACACTCTTTGCAAGTTACCTCATTTTCTTTTTCTCATTTTTGTGGTACTATAGAGCTCATTCTTTGTGCATAATGTAGACATAATATTTATTTGTTGATCAGATTGAAGCTGGTTCTGCTGCTGAAGCCACCATTGAAGCTACAGCCCAGGGCATTGCCTCAATGCTTTGTGCTCATGGTCCAGAGGTTGAGTGGAGAATTTGTACCATATGGGAGGCTGCTTATGGCTTGATTCCATTAAATTCTTCAGCTGTTGATCTTCCAGAAATTGTGGTCGCAACACCACTTCAACCTCCCATACTCTCATGGAATTTGTACCTACCCCTACTCAAGGTTCTGGAATATCTTCCTCGTGGAAGTCCATCTGAAGCATGCCTCATGAAAATATTTGTTGCTACAGTGGAAGCTATTCTTCAGAGGACATTTCCAGCTGAGTCCATTAGTGATCAAAAAAGAAAAACAAGATACTATTTTGTGGGCTCTGCCTCTAAAAACCTTGCCGTGGCAGAACTTCGTACAATGGTGCATTCACTTTTCTTAGAATCATGTGCATCTGTTGAGCTTGCTTCGCGCCTACTATTTGTTGTCTTAACTGTTTGTGTTAGTCACGAGGTCCAATTCAATGCAAGCAAGAAGCCAAGAGGTGAAGATAATTATTTGGAGGAAGTGATTGAGGATTTACTTGCAGTATCTGAAAGCCAGAAAGAAACCAATAATCGGAAAATGAAGAAACAAGGTCCTGTAGCAGCATTTGATTCTTATGTTCTGGCTGCTGTTTGTGCTCTTGCCTGTGAGCTTCAGTTGTTCCCTATGGTTTCGCGAGGAGAGAATCGTTCAGTCCCCAACAAAGTAGAAAAGATAGCCAAGCCTGTCAAAATAGATGGATCTTCCCAAGCATTGCAGAAATGCATAGATTCAGCAATACGCCATACCCACAGAATTTTAGCAATTTTAGAGGCGCTATTTTCATTGAAGCCGTCTTCTGTTGGTACCTCATGGAGTTACAGCTCAAATGAAATAGTTGCAGCAGCTATGGTTGCTGCACATATTTCTGAACTATTTAGACGGTCAAAAGCTTGCATGCGTGCTCTGTCTGTTTTGATGCGTTGCAAATGGGATGATGAAATCCACTCTAGGGCATCGTCATTGTACAATCTCATAGATATTCACAGAAAAACTGTTGCATCCATAGTTAACAAGGCAGAACCATTCGGAGCAACCTTAATTCACACCCCTATTTGTAAAGATCCCTGTGGTAGTAGTAAAAGACAAATTCAGTTTGAAAACAATAGCCACCTTGACCCTGGGCAGACATCTACTTCATCCTCTACAGATTCATCCCCCTCAGAACTCGGTAAAAGGTGTGATATAACTTCATATTCAAATGAAGCATCGGGATGTACGTTTGGAAAAGGAGCCACAAGTCTCGCATTTGATGCTTCTGATCTAGCCAACTTCCTCACTATGGACAGGCATATAGGATTCAATTGCAGTGCCCAAATTTTTCTTAGATCCAGGCTCGCAGAGAAGCAAGAGTTATGTTTTTCTGTTGTATCACTACTATGGCAGAAGTTGATTGCATCTCCTGAGACTCAACCTTGTGCAGAAAGCACTTCTGCTCAACAGGGGTGGAGACAGGTACTATTACATTGTTATACTTCTACAACTACTATCCTCTTTGCTTTTTTTAATTGTGAACCATTTGTTATACTCTATGCTTCTCGTGTCAGAACTATGCATTTTTTAATATATCACACAAGTTCTTTTTATTATGTTTTTGGAGTTACTAGTGAAAAAAAAAGACTACTGATGATTGGAATTCATAATAGCAATACACTGACTCCAGAAGATTGTATCTTTATTCCACAGGCCATACATGAAAGCATCACCAAATAGCTTACACAGCAGCACAAAAAAAAAACTGAGTTGAAGATGTTAAAAGATTCATGTTGGCAAAAAAGTATTAAAAGGGGAATAATCTGAACATATTGATATCTATCAATTGTTTCAGCTTTTTACCGTGACCTGTCATAGACTTGTAAAGCTTCAAAACTGATATCAAAGTCATAATTCAGAGAAACTAGAGCCTTATTTTGATATTTTTGAGCGGGAGAGGAAATAAAACAAAGAGTATCCAATGAATGAGATATTTGAAAATGAAAAGCTAATTGCTGTAATTGTCAGATTTCGGGGATGTGTAAATTCGTAGCTGAGAGCTGCAAAAGTCAGCTATTAATAAACTCCATGATTGATTGCCATGACTATTATACTGCATATAAGACAGCTATTTAGCACAAAACTAACAATCTCAAAAAAATTATAAATGTTTGTGTGGATTAAATGCTCCTATTATATTCCTATTTTCCACAGGAAAAAGGTCCATTATTAATGATTCGGTGATTTAATGTGATGTAGGTTGTTGATGCATTATGCAAGGTTGTATCTGCATCACCTATGAAGGCAGCTACGGCAGTTGTTCTTCAGGTCTGTGTCTTTTATAAAATGGTTACGTAAATAATTACTCTGGATATGGACTTTTAGCCTGGATTGTAAGTACTGTTAATTTTTTAATGTACAGAAAGTTTAAATATCTGTTGCAGAAGAGCTCATCTAACCAGTGTTCTAAATCAGCTTCCCTTTCCGGGATTTTTTTTGTTAAAATTACATAGTGGACTTGTTGCTTTTCAGGCTGAGAAGGAGTTGCAGCCATGGATTGCCAAAGATGACAATCTTGGTCAGAAGATGTGGAGAATCAATCAGCGGATTGTAAAATTGATAATTGAACTAATGAGGAATCATGATAGTTTAGAATCATTAGTAGTTGTGGCAAGTGCATCAGATTTACTCCTACGAGCCACAGACGGAATGCTAGTGGATGGAGAAGCTTGCACTTTACCACAGCTTAAGGTACCATGTTCATACATTAGCTTATCCATGCAGTTTCAGAGTTTCAATGTATTTCAACCAGATACCTGTCTTCAATTCATGGCCGCATGGCAATAAAAGTTCTTTCAAAATTAAAGACGGGAATGTTTCTTCTAAAATTTTCTTTCTTCATGTTATTTAATATTTAATTCCATTCCTTTAAACTTTTATATTTATTCCTTTTGATAAATATATAGGCAATAAAATGATTTTTTGTTGATAAATATTTATCAGTATTTTTTGGTACATACATACATACATACATACACACCACCTACTTACCTATTCATCAATTCCTTGTTCCTTCTTCACGTCTTAACATGAGAAATAGTAGATTTTGAGAAGGTAATATTTTATATTTCTTTCCCTGGAGGTAAAATGGCAATGTTATATGGAAGACTTTGTATAAAAAGCAATTATATATGAATGTAAATTTATGCAATATAGTGTGGAGTTGTGCTCAAGTAAACCACTACTGTTTCCTTTTGTACCTTTTTAATTCAAAACTTTCATACAGTAACCTAAAAAATTGTCCGCCATAAATCAAGTCAGCTATAAGAAATTGAGCAATGTTATCTGCATTATCTTTAAGCTTTTCTGATATTCATGCTTCAAATTTGGTAAAACTGGCCAGCTACTGGAAGCAACCGCTAAAGCGATTCAGCCTGTGATTGAGTTGGGAGAATCTGGGTTCGCAGTGGCAGATGGTCTTTCAAACCTGTTGAAGGTAAACCAAACTTACCTCATTTAAACTGTGCCTATACTGAATGAAAGTTGTTAGTTTAACCTCAAATCTGGTTCTAATTTACAACTGCATATGAACATAGTATATGTTATCACAATCAAGCAAAAATCAAGATACAGAATAATAACAGAAAGGATAACAAAGGCCTTGCTGAAATTATTCTGTTGTTATCCTGAATTTTTAACTGTTTGTGTCTGTAAGCGAAGAAACACAAACACTTTTAAATGGTAGTATACTAGCATATTGTGTTTATAATTAAGGGAAAATGTGTTTTACGTATACTCTTCATCAAACTTGATTTTGGTCTCTCTTTGAAATTGATAAGTTAATCATCAAATTTTAAAAACTATGTGAATATAGTCCTTCCTTTAATTTGGTGACAGTAAAAAAATCCCCACTGAATATTAAACTTGAGCACAAAAGAGGATTAAATTCACATATTTTCAAAAGTTTGAAGACTAATTCATTAATATACAAGTGCGGAGACTAAAACCAAATTTGACAAAAAAATATAGGGACTCACATTTTTGCCCTATAATTGATTATGCTCATTTTTAAAACATGGATTATCTTTGGTGATTTTAAAATTTTTATTTCATGTTAATTTGAAATTACTTTTATAAAGTATGGTATGGTCCTGTCATGTCCTAAAGTTCTCTAAATTTCTATATCCACAACTGTGCTTCCTAACCTATAAAGCACCGTCTTCTGGTAAAAACTGTTCTTTTTAAGAAAAGAAATTCAAGTTTTGAAACAAGAGTAACTCGTGTGCATGTTCTGTTACATAAAATAGAATGGTTTACCAACCTCCTTGTGCACATTCACATGCAGTGTCGCCTACCAGCTACAATCAGATGCCTTTCTCATCCTAGTGCACATGTACGGGCTCTCAGCACTTCTGTTCTTCGTGACATTTTGAATACTTGTTCGATTATATACGGTCCTAAGAGACAGCAAAAGAATGACATTCATAATCTATACTTCAATTTGGATGTCATTGACTGGCGAGCTGACATAGAAAAATGCTTGATATGGGAAGCTCACAACCAGCTTTCAAATGGAATGTCTATTGAATATCTTAACACAGCTGCAAGGGATTTAGGCTTTGCAATTTCTATCTGAAATGAAGTCATGTATAACCATTTAGTCTATATGCATTTTACCTTAAGTAGAAATGCTAAAAGCACACTTTCTGACACTCTTTTGAAGAACACAATTTATTGAAGAACACAAAATTGTAAGTTTCACCTTATTTAATGAATCTCTCTTCTAATGTTGTAACTTTCAACAGATTCTGACCAGTAAGAAAGTGTCTTAGAAAAGGTGTCTTAGATTATGTTGCTAGCACTATTCTTATCTCAAGATTTGTAGAAAACCTGATGTTATTTATGTTTAGGAACTTAACGGTTTGCAAATAAGTAAACCTTCTTATTATGTTAGTTTCTTTTAGCAAGTCACAAAAACAACATTGTTGTCCCATTCCTCTTTTTCCCAAACATGACATCAAACAATGATGACCGTGTACAGAAACTAGTTTTGTATTATGTTTGTTATGTTTTATGCTCTTCATGATGTGTATAGGAACTAGCTTTGCAGTATGTGTGTATGTTTACTTATATCAGCATACTCGTCATGACCATGCTCTATATATAACTGTTATGGTATGTAAGGAGATCGAAAACAATAAGAATTATGATAAGTAAATATATATTATCTCTAATAAAGAGAAGAGAAAATATAGAAGACTGATACAATGAGAATCGTGTTTGTAAGAGTGAAATGATTTGAAATATACTACAGTAAGGCCTTAATAGGATACGGGAAAGAAACTAAACTACAAACTAGTTAATGCCTAGTTTGAACTAAAACAATAGCCATATTTTTGTATGGATTAAAAATAGACAACAATAAGAACTACTCTCGAAAGTTATACACAACCATCACCACTTTGGGTTGAATTCCACTACTTGTTTTCTACCGTGTCTTCAAACTCTATAGAAACCAACCAAATCTAAAATGTTAGAAACTTGACATTTGGAAGGTTTAGTAAGAACTTTCAGACGACCACTATTTTACCAATACAAAAACATATCAAATAAAGTGAGATCTTACACTAATGTGTTTGGTCTTGTTGTTAAACAACTGTTCTTAGTTAAATAAATAGCACTCTGGCCATCACAAAACACAGAGTATCTTGTGGTAGACCAAGTTTATTGACCAAATTACCACAAAATCCATTTCATAACATTCCAATTATCCTTGCCACGTTTATGCATATATTGCCGGACAACATTCTAACTATGCATATATTGACTCACCATGCTAGCAAATTAGGTCTACTACACATCATTGCACACATAAGGCTACCAATTGCACTGATACAAAGAATGTTTTACATTTTCTCCTTCTCTTCTTCTGTTATCACAGAAGATTGCTTTCTAGTTAAATATGATGATAGTCACAGAAGGTAAATGATAATGTTGAACCAACCCTCTACAATGAAGTTGATTCTTTGAAGCGGCTAGTTACTATGAATGGAAAAATTGAAAGTCTTCTATGATTACTTGGGCGTTCACAGAGCTTCTATAAGGAAAGAGACCTTTCAGACATAAATGGTCTACAAAAAAAAAAACTTTAATGAGATTTTATTCAGTTTGCTTTAGGTGCTTTATATGACTTGGAATTAGAGTAAACTTGATTATAAGAGCACTTTTCTACACAAAGAGTTGGAAGTAAAAATCTATACGGAGTAGGTCGAGGGATTTTGTCCTTCTTAATAAGGAGTACTTAGTTTGTCTAATCTTAAGCAAGTCCTTGATAGTCCTTGATAGTGGTATAAACGATTTGATTCTTTTATTTTTTATTTATATTTCTGGTTCAATTGTTTTTTCAGATCCTTCAATTAATTAGTTGTGTTAGTAACGTAATAGAAATTGCATTTGTATTATGTTTCAACCTATTTTCTTCTTTTAAAAGAAAATCAATGCAATGTATTTCCTTTTAAATTTAGTTTGTATTTTTTTTAACAATTTCTATTTAATTATGGAACTTAAAGAAGATTAAAAAAAACTAAAATCCTATACATTAAAATTCTACTAAAAACAATGATCTCCTATAAATGATAAATTAGTTAATTTTTTATATAACTAAGTAGATTAAAAATTATATATAAATTTTGTTTTCTAATTTTATTTAAATATATTTATTTTTAGGGTGTTTGTTTTTGAATTTGTTCTAATTTTTGTTGTTAGTCATGAATGTAATGATTTCCTAAATGAGTTATACACTTTGCCATTTGATTTTTTTTTTTATTTTGTGACACAAAACATAGTGACATGTTAAATTAGGTAGATCTTCATCCGGAATGGATTTCATAGCCAGCTAAGGTAAAAGAAAAAAAAGAAAGTAATGTAAGGTCCAGTTTTATTTCTGCCCTAATGTTTAAGAGTTGGTCTTAATCTGTTGGGCTTAAGGGCTGGCCCATAGGGTGCTAAGGCCCTAAAGCTGTTAGGGTTTCCAATTCAGTTTCATTCTTGCAAAACAGAACCTTAAGCGTTGCCCCTCTTCCTTTCAGAACGCTCTGCTAGGGCTTAACTCCGATCTTGGCCAAGATTTCTCGAGCTCAGTTTTTCTTTTTTGCTCCATGTAAGTGTTTCTCAAGCTCGTACTTGTACTCCCTAAAGCTTATTTTCGTGTTCTTCCATTTAGGGTTCCATAGTAACTCTGTTCTTTTACTGGCCCGCTGTTCTTCCAGTTTCTAAGATTATTCCTCGAGTTGTTGCACTCCGTAGTTGGTGTCGAAGTCTCGTATAAGCCCTTTCCAGGTAAGGGAAGCTAGGGTTTACGGTTATTTATGATTTCTGCATGTTTTTCTGAGTTTAAGTCATATCCTTGAGGTGTGCTCATGATTTGATTGCTGGACATTGGTTGAAATGTGATTTTGGTGTTGTTTATGTGTTTTGCACGACTGAACAGTGACGAGCACTGGTTTTCTCGCCCAAGTGAGCCTATCTCGCCTAGGCGAGACTAACAGAGACTCGCCCAAGCCTTCATGTACGAGTTGTCACTTAGGCGACTCGCCTCCATTTTGAGTGAGGTGTAATCTTGCTTAGGCGAGAAGGGACTCGCCTGAGCGAGAATTCGCAAGAGCCACTGTTCCACTACCAAGCTCTCGCCTAGGCGAGAAGGGACTCGCCTGAGCGAGAGGATCTCCCTCACCTGAGCGAGTCTTCTAGCCTGAGCGAGACTGGGGCGAGTGGTGTGCTATAATGTGAATGGTTAATGATGTGGTTGCTTGTTTGCCTGGCTTGAATACTATACTTGAATGATTTGAGGGATGATGCCGTGATTAATATATGAGGTTGGGGTGGAAATGATATGTTGCTTCATTGTGTATGAGTTGGAAAGCATGAGTTGTATGATTGGTTGTTTATACATGATATTAGTATTATGAGAACTTTCTGATTGGTTGGTGAAACATGTACAAAGTGTGGGTAGGGCGTAATTCCATGACTCTTGTAGTGAGAGTTCTTGGTGGCGCCTCATCTATTGGACGTAATCCCATGGACCTTCTTGAGGGGAGTCCTTGGTGGTGCCTAACCTATTGGACTTAATTCCATGAACCTCATAGTGGGAGTTCATGGTGGTGCCTCAAGGCCAGGATGTAATTCCACGAAGGCCACGTGGTGGTGCCTCTTGTAAGGGTATAATTCCGCGAAGGCCTCATGGTGACGCCTCATTGCTAGAACATAATTCCACTGCCACGTGGTGGTGCCTCCTTATGCGTATCCAGATAGTCAAGTCTTGGGGGTCTTAAATGATTTTGGTAATCCATGTGTGAATGCCTGCTATTCATGTTTGACTCTGGCACTGCATGTTGACTGTTGTGATATAAGATTTTTTTACACTAGCTTACCCTGCTTGCTTGTTTGGTTGTCTTGTATGTGGTTTTTCTCCTATTGCGATGATCATCGATTCTATTGATGTGAGCAGATGTGAGAACTACTGGCAGTGATAATGATGATAGGAATGCTACAACTTGATGGATTGGACGGGTATTGGGCCCACTATGGGGCCATCGCTAAAGGATTTATTAGTTATGATTTTCTTGTTTGTACAAGACCTAGTACAATTAGTTCACTAGTATACTTTGTTTTAGACCGTGTGAGACCTCTTTTATGTTTTTGGATATGTTGGGGTACGAAGTACTTCTTATCCTAAATCTTCGTACTCTCTAGATATTTATGTATATCTAGATATTTATGTATGTGGAATTTTTATTAAATGGATTTTATCTATTTATTTGGACGTTACAATTAACACCTAATTAAGATGAAATAACTTTGTTTTCATTATGTTGATTAATTTTCTTTCTTTAGATAAAATATTCAAAAAATACATGTAGAATCATACCGGTTGTTAACGTCATTTAACAAACAAGACATCAGAATAGAGAAATAAAAATATTTTTTTTATCGGGGATTGCAAAATGTACAACTTTTACAGGACACAAAATAAAAACATCAACCAACCCAAATAAAATAATCTATCATTTAACAAATGTGAGTAAACGGTGGAGTACATTACAAAATTAAAAATTTTAGCCAGAAGAGAATATAATATTGAGTACCATAAATAAAATTTACAAAAAAAAATATTTATTATATATATATATATATATATATATATATTTTGGAAGTCTCAACTAGAGATAAGACCAAATTTAAAGTATATAAATGAGTGTAAACCTCACTTTTACAAATTGATTTTAGGGTTAGAAATGCGTAGATTTAGTTTTTTAAACCAAATTTTGTTAAGTTTATTTAACGTTTTAAATATATTTGAAACATGTTCGCTTCAATGTTAGCTGAGAAACACATTTGAAACGTCAAATAAACTTAACAAAATTTAGTTTAAAGGACTAAATTTACGCATTTCTAAAAATGATGGACTAAATCGGTTCAAGGTTTTTCAAGAGGGGTTAATTCTAATTTTTACTCAAAATTGAAAGACCAAAAACATATTTGATTTTATGAGATTGAGTTAAGTTTGAAGTTCACTTCTTAATATCTTATCATCTTACAAAGTAGGATTAAAGTCTACTTTATATATATATATATATATATATATATATATATAATTAAAATAATTATTTTAATTTAAAAAAATTAAAGAATAAAATTGGAAAATAAATGTGGATGAAAAAAAACTTTATATATAAATATAGATAAATAGTATTATAAATTATGAAAAAAAAACATTTTTAATCTTCTATGCATATTGTTTTATTAATATGTTCACAACATTCTAAGTGTCAGTACTTCTAAGAGAGGGAATGTGATTATAAAATTCCACTTTGGGTTAATATATTTATTTACCTTATGAAACAAAAAAAGATGAAGAAAGGGAATGCAAGTTGGTATTGCAACTAACGTAATGAATAGCCATTTACATGAATTGTCAAATAAATGATCACAACAACTACAACTTTCAATCCAAACAACAATTATGTACTCAAAAATTGTAAGTAAATAATAACCGTAGATGGTTTATTTAATTTGAAGAAAAGCGTAAAAATCGAAAAACACAAGACTAATAATTCAATATAAAAAATTAAAGTAAATAAAGTTAAGAGTATTTTTTTTATTCACAGTTTTAATCTTTAAATTTTGAAGGAAGTGGAATTATGACCTTTCAAATAAAATAACAAAACATTTTTGTTCTCAAAATAAAATAAAAAAAAGCAAATATTTTTTCTGAAGTTAAGCAAAATTAAGATAAAAAAAACGGGATTAATCTTAAATTGTAAGGGCTAAAACCTTGATTAAATTTATTTTTATTTTTTTATCTATTAATCTTAAAGTAAGCATGCATAGGGCAAAATGGTCATTCCCCCTTTTCTCTCTATGCTCTGCATGAAAACCCTAGTGAATAAAATTGAGTGTGAAGAGCAACGATAGGAGGGGTGGCACAGAACTCCGAAACCCTATTGTACAAATCCCTAATCTACATAGGTCAAGAGCTTCAGCGAAGAAAATGGTATCGTTCCCATCTTTAAAAGATGCGTTTTTCTCTTTTTGCAATTTCAAAAGTTGTTTTTTTTTTTTTTTTTCTGTGTTTGGAGAATTGAGCTTTTGATATGGTCTTGATTGCAGTCTGTGGTGGCAAACGAGGATTTCCAGCACATTCTGCGTGTGCTGAACACGAACGTAGATGGTAAGCAGAAAATAATGTTCGCTCTTACCTCGATCAAAGGTATTGGCAGACGATTCGCTAACATTGTCTGCAAAAAAGCCGATGTCGACATGAACAAGAGGTTCGGTTTCATGAAGCCATTTTCTTTTTCTTTTTGTTCAAATATATACTTTTTCAGTATTCTATATATGTGTAATGAATTCTCAATTTGTTGTCATCCCTAAAACCTTGTTAAATCGGTTCTTAAGGGTGTAAAAACTTATTGAATAGCCTTTTGATGTTTAGAATTTGTGTCATTTTTTTTTCGTTACAAAAGTTAGATGCCAGTCTTTGATTGCTTTTGGTGTTGTTCTTTTATGATAATTAAAACGAGAACCTATGATGGTTACAAACCTTTGTTATATGCTTTTCTTTATTCACATAATTTTTGTTTCTTCTTTAATTTGATGATGTTTTTATTGGAACGTGCTCTGTTACTTTCACTTTTAAGTTGGATTTTGATTTTAATGAATTTTGGTTTTTTTTTTTCAGGGCTGGTGAATTGACTGCTGCAGAGTTAGATAATCTTATGACTGTGGTTGCCAACCCAAGGCAATTCAAGGTCCCGGATTGGTTTTTGAACAGAAAGAAGGACTACAAGGATGGGAAATATTCTCAGGTGGTTTCAAATGCTCTGGATATGAAGTTGAGGGATGATTTGGAGCGGTTGAAGAAAATCAGGTGAATTTTTTAACCTTGGTTGAGAAAGTATTTCTATTAGAAAGGGTAATTTCTTGTTCTATTGGGTTGGGATTGATGGTTTTCAGTATAGTTGTAGCCATTTGATATCGATGAAGGTTACCGTGGTACCCATTAGGGTTGAGCTATGATACACCGATATGTCAAGTTGGATCATGTATCCATATTCGATACTTTAACCTACTTTACCGATATTTAACAATGAAGTATATAATCTATAAAGCAACAATGACAATAATTTATAATTTGTTTGGATTCATACAACATTAACAACTTTAATATATATGATTTTATTTGGATTCACATAACATTAATCATATATTTATCTTATTTTTAAGAATTATTATACAGTTTTTAATATGCATATGTCAAGTATAGTATTGTATTATTTTCAAAATAAACGTATCGGTGTACCGTATCCGATATACCTATTATATATCTGTGCATCATAGCCGTTGAGTGATGCTCATCCTGTTCAAAACAAGTCTCTGTGTAGACAAAGCCTTGTTGACAATTACAGATATAAGTTGAATATGAAGATAAGCTCAAGAGACTCAAAAATCATCTGCTTGATGATATCTGATGAATGAATCATTTTCTGATTAAATATTTAATGAAGCATTCTGATAGATTTCTGTTCTTCCCATATTAATTTGGATTCATGTTGTTAATCGTCTTCTTCTTTTCTTGATTGTTTAACTGTTCGCCTACCTTTTTGACAATGAAGAATGATTTATTAGGTAATAATAACAGTTGATTTGAGGTATTCTTACTATTATTATGCAGAAATCACCGTGGTTTGAGGCACTACTGGGGTCTTCGTGTTCGAGGTCAGCATACCAAGACAACTGGTCGCAGGGGTAAAACTGTTGGTGTCTCTAAGAAGCGTTAAGCTGTTACATTTTATCTATTATGAGGATTCATATTGTTATTGAAGCAAATTTTGAGTTTTGTTTTGTCGTGTCCCTATAAAAACATAAATTTCTATTGCTTGTTTAGTGTTATGCTTTCAATATTCTTTTGTACTTTACCTGTCTGGTCGTGTTGAGATATATATTATATAAGGAGATTGATTTTATTGAACTTGAATTGTGCAAACAGAGTGCATAAACAGGAAACATTTAGTTAAAAGTGAACGTAGAAGAAATACGAATAGAAAGTGAAAGTTATTTAGTAGGGATGAAAGTTAAAAGAAATAATCGTAAGTAAATAAATAAATAAGTTTTATTTTGCTAATTTATATTAAAAAGACTATTTTTGTCACTTCTTTCAATTTAGAAAAGCATGTTATTTACTTGAGCAATTCACCATTCCATAACTTTAATGATGTTTGAATTAGAGGAAGAAATGTAAAAGAATGAAGTTGTTTAAATATAGAGATAAGAGTGAAAAAAATTAAAAGGTGAAAATATTTATTTGCTATTAATGTTTTTAATTTTTATTTATTATTTTAATAATTTATTTTAGGATTAAATCTTTTCTTCATTTTTGTTTAGAAATTTTAATTAGGTTTCGAGGGTCTCAAATGAAATTTCATTTTTGAAAATGTGTTGCAATTTTGTAATTTTTGTTAGTATAGTATTAAAGATGTTACATGTCAACTAATAATCTTTTAGATTTTTTTTTTCAATTTTTTAATATTTTTTAATTAAAAATAGAAAAAAATGTTAGGTGTCAAATTAGAATTTTATCATGTGGAAGAAATAATATATTGTGTTGTCTTAATTTAGTCTCAAAAAATTTTTAAATTAAAATCAAATTTAATTTTTATATAAATGATATAATGATATTTTTATTATAATTGATAATTTTATAACAATTTAAAATAAATAAATTTATTTAAAATTTTATTTAACAATTCATAACATTTTAAATTGTTATAAAACTATTTTAAAATAAATTTATTTAACAATTTATGACATTTTAAATTGTTATAAGTAAAATTTTACATTTGAATTTATAAAATTTTTATTTTTAAACTAACTCTAACATTTGCATAGAAATTATTCATATATAAATGTTTAAAACAAAATCTAAATAAAGTTCAATTTAAAATATAAATTTAAATAAATTTAATTTTGTTAAAACTATCATCGTAATATTTATGTAAAAGTTAAATTTGATTTTGATTTGGTTAGAGATGAAATTGCTCCCATTTAAAAAAATGGGACTAAATTAAAATCAAATAATAAATATAAGGATTAAATTGAGATTTTTCACATGACATTTGTCTCGATAGTGATACATGACAATATTATTACTATGTCACACTGCCTCTGCCAATGCACATGGTAGGACTCTAATTTGACATGTAACCATTGTTTTTCTCTTTTTCTTAATTTAAAAAAATTATTAAAAAATTATTAAAAAAATTATTAGCTGACATGTAACATATAAGTTAATGTCATTAATAATATACTAATACAAATCATCAAATTACGATATATTTTTAAAAATGAAATCTCAATTGAGACAACTTAAAACCTAATTGAAATGTCTGGAAAAAAAAACGAAAACTAAGAGAAGTTTAATCCTAAAATAAATTATTAAAATAATAAATAAAAATTAAAAATATTAATAGTAAATATATCTAAACAACTTCGTTATTTTACATTTCTTCCTCTAATTCAAACAACATAAAAGTCATGGAATGGTGAGTTGTTCAAGCAAAACAAAAAAACCACGTGGCACATCAGTTAAATTCCTTACATGGAACATTACTTAACGTTGTTAGTATTATATTAACGAAAATGGTTAAATTACAATATATTTTAAAAAATGAGAATCCAATTCAGACGACTTAAAATCTGATGAGCTAATTAAAATTTATGAAAAAAACGAGAATGACCAATGATTTTGTAAATATTAAAAAAAAATAGCAATACAATTAATTATATTAAATATAGAATTGATGTGTAATTATTATAATTATTAACAAAATATTTATTGTTATGAAATGAAGTTAATAAGAGAAGGAAGAAAGGAAGAATAGAGAATAAGAGAATAAAGAGTAACTTTTCTATGTGTGTCTTATTATAGGAAGAATCTTGTTTATAGAACATATGATAACCAAAGAAGCATATAAATAAATAGTTAATACAAAATATTACCTAAAGAATAATGAATCATGTATCAATCATATCAATCATAAGAGTAATTGTATCAAATGTACGATCATTAATTCATAACATTTATGATATAATCTATGAAATTAAGTAGTCTTGATATCTTATATATGCTACATGAAAAAATGGGGAAGGATTAGTGACTTTTCACTCTAACTTTAGTGTTATTAAAACATATTCTGTTCGGTATTAAAAAAGACAGTTAAAAAATATCTATTGATCATCCCTTTTAAATACAATGTTATTATTAATCCATTGACCATCCTTTTAATGCAAAGTTACCTCACTTCTTTCATTTGGTATTAAAAAAGACAGTTAAAAAATATCTATACAGTTAAACAATGATTTATTGACCATCCCTTTTAAAACACGAGGATCTAGAATATATCGTTCATCCAAAGTATTATGGTTTATTTTTTTCACTTTTATATGTTGTTTCGCAAATTGAGGAGGTGAAGCAAAGGCCAATTGTACAAAAATGAAAGAATCGTTTCATATGACACAAAATGTTATGTATGGTGAAGTTGTTGTAGAAAATAGAAGAATGATTTCAAAGGAACAAAGGAGGACCAACAAAGAAGGTGGTTGAATTTTTCAAAATCTAATCTAAATTCAATTTAGATCCAATAAAATACATCGTTTTTATAATTCTGATCTATTTTAAATAAATTAGTTTGATTTGGATTTTTCCCATCCAATTTAAATTGAATTAAATCTATATTTAATCTAGATTGAATCTACTTTGTCAATTAGATCAAATTCAATGAGATTGATTCAATATATATGAATATTAGGTTTATTGAACATAGATCAGACCGATTTAGCTCAACTTTAATTCAAGCCGATTCAACTCAACATAAGTTTGGATTTAGTTCACTCAACTTGACTTGAGCTTGGATTGTCTCACCTAAACATCGGTTAGAGCTAACACTCCATAAACTAGTTCAATGGAACACTCATTACCTAGCTTTTGTTGTTGCCTTGAGACTCTAATATGTCATTCTTGTTGGAGTTGGTGATGATGAAACTTTTGGTGACATTCTTTACCCATTTGTAACATATATCTCATTTGAATAACATTTTTCATAAAATATCTATTATAGTCCTCATTATTGCATGTATGCCTACAATACCCTAAAAATTACAACTACAAGTTTGGTCACTTATATTATATATACACACACTCAAGCTTCCATCTAAATTATTCTGAAGTCCCTTTAATACGCCTTCTGTTTAAGCAGCCAGATATTTTTCAACATCATTTTCTCATGTCGTTTCTAAATAGTAATAGTGAAATCCAATTAAAAATATTATCAATGACCAAAATAATCAAGATTTCTTTTTTAGGGACTAAAACCAAAAGGGGTGTATATTATGATAGTGACTAAATTAATCAGCTTTAAATGTTTAAATAAATAAATAAAGCAAAATAGAACAATCTCCTCTTGGTAGTGATTAAGTATAGACATCTCTACCTAACATCAAAGATAAGAGAAGAATACTAAAAACTTGTATGCCTTAATGTGTTTCACACATGAATGACTGAATCAATTTCAACTGCACACTGTTAAAGTACAGTACAAGTTTCGAATAAGGAGTCAGCAAAGAATATAATATATTCATCTAATCATTCCAAAGATGAAATTTTTTGCTGGGGGGCTAGATCTATAAGGAAATATCAAATGGCCCTAAGAATCCAAAGAGATGAAATCTTACGAATTACAAAATGTGGTTGAAAATAATTAGGAACCAATGAGGTTTAATTTAAATAATTATAACACTTTCCTAGAATCAGCTATCTTCGTATGCTCAACTTTGGCAAATAATGCCACCCCACTTGAACACAACAAAAATTAGTGAATGTTGTTTAAACTATCATGTTTCTGTCTTGTTGGTAGGAAGAGAATGGCTCCGGCGCTCCTTTCCACCAGGTTTGGATGAGGCATTGCCATACCAAATCATTCCAACAACAGCTATAACCATTCCAAAAACCACTTGGAGATTGAGATTCTCTTTACCAAAGAAAAAGAACCCCATGATTAAAACAAGTATTGTCTTCATATGTCCCAGTACTTGAAAGGAAACAGCAGTGAATCTGCCAATGCAGATAAATTGGCTTAGGTTGGTACCAACTGCAATGGTGCATGACAGGAATATAAATATCTGCCAAAACCAAGACAAAAATGATTCAGCAACTAGGTAAAAGTGTTAAGTAATTATCAAACAACAAAAGTAAAAGATGTCATGTATGAGTTCTCATTGTTTATCATGTTCATCTACATTTTCATTGAATGAAGTAAACACTAGTGAGTCAACAGCTAAATTAGATTCTTCAATTTGGACCCTACACAAATTTGTTTCCCAAAACATTTGTTTCACTCTTGCACTAGAGAATCAAATTTTGTTGATTTTCCCCTCAAAAGTTGTAAGCTATTGATGAAATGTGATTGATCTTTTTATGAAAGTCATATCATATATTATGTTAAACATATTCATTAACTTCTAGAGGCCAAAGGTGCAAAAGCAGAAATATGGAAGAGATAAGAATGTAGCTTTGGAGGAGTGGTCACCCAAAAAATAAAAAACGAGATAAAAATTGAATACTAGAGATAAAGTAGGAGTGACAACTATTGACAGAAGGATGGAAGAATAATGCCTAAGATGATTAGACATGTGAAATGAAGATAGTGGAGGACCCAGTTAGAAGGGATGATAGCCCAATAATTAGAGTTAGAAAACCACCATGAAAAACCCTAAGTGAAACCAACAAATGGATTTAGATCTAAATGATCTCTTTGAAAAATAGGCTTTTTACAGACATGATGGATTAATTTGATGCACATAGCCAACCAACCACAATAACAGAGAAAAAGCTTCTTTGTTATTGTAATTACTATGTATAAGAAGTCTTTCAGAAGCCAAGCACAAGCCCAAATTTAACATGAATATTTTTCCATTATCCACAACTTACCAACGACGCAGTCTTATAGTCATATTTGTCAACTCTTGTGTCTGTCAACCAAAAATCTAGAAAAGGTCCTAAAAACAGTAGTGATGCGGCCTGTGCAGGTGCTGTATGTGCTAATAGGTTGAAAGAACTTAGAGAATACTTCCTTTGAAGATAATGAACATACTGCATATAAAAAGTTTAAGAATTCATCAGTACCAGGTGCAAATTAATAAGATAAAATTCAAATTAAGGTATAATAACACAGAAGAATAAACATCAGGCTGAAATAAGTTGTGCATGCATCTTAGAGAAATAGCATATATTTGTGAGTTTACAGTGCCACTTAAATTTGGAAGCTAATAAGTGGCACATGGAGAAATGTCATACGTACATATTGTTGCATAGAAGTGCTCCACACTGCAACGAAGGCAGCAATGAATCCTCTTGCGTTAACACTCACATCAGTAACAGTGCAAACACCAACACCCAAAAGAACAACACCTATGCTCAGTTTCGTATCTCTTGAATACCGAATCTTGTCAAGAACAACTTCCAACAGGCATGATACGGGGATCATACTTAACTTTGCAATCTGCCAATGGTTAAAAAGTGGATATAACTTCTGAACACATTAATGAACAAACCAATAGTTAAAGCTCAGCCCAACTCACTTGATAAAATCCAACTGAGTTCCACATTAAACTAACATTCATTCCAACAATAGAGAAGTTAGCAAAGACAACAAATTTTAAGAGTTCTGACAAGGGTAAATGAGAAGGCTGGACATATCCCAGTATCTTTAGTATGACTGTCATTAAAGTTGTGGTAGCGAAGTGCATGCCTGTTAATGTTGTAGCTGCAAGTGGTGATAGACAAAATGCATTAATATATAAGAAATTAACATTAAAGCATGGTCATAACCTGGGAAACGGAAAAGTAGACTAATAACAAAGATGTCATTAAGAAATTGAAAAGGGAACGTAATTACCAAAACTGAAGCCATGGGTGGCCATCAAAGCTTTGTTTACAATGATAATTCCAACAGATGTAACAACATTGAATATCCATGCAGCTGCATCCGCCGCCGCCTTTTCCTCAGCCTTGCGAGCTGGAGCCATGTTCTTTCTGCTTCTCAAACTTTACCACTGGTGTTTCCTACCTAAACTCCATAGCACTCTATCCACAATAAAATGACATGCCAGTCAATTCATCTAGCAAAAAGGGAAGCCTGGAAAAGTTGAAGGAGAAAAAGAAAATTTCAGATCTAGATTAAATTATTGAAAATCAATCATTCTACATAACAACTGTAATCTAAATTATCTTATGACTTTCAAAAGGATCAGAAACTAACAAGTGAAAGAAAGGCCACCCATCTCGTAATTTTTAATAACTTCCTGGTAATTTATTTAAGAAACTACCAATGATTAATGTGTAAACTCTAGAATCTACCCCATTTGTTCTGTCTTATGTGCGAGGAAAGGTCTATTTTGGTGGAAATTTGACACCAACACAATAAGGGCATTGTTACAGACTAGATATCAGCATTATTCAGTAACATTTATAAAAAGAATTGCTACGTACACATAAGATACGGCCAAGATTCATAATACTTCGGACCTGATTGAATACAAGTTAGAAGTGTTTTCAAGAACTTCTCTACTGGAAATATAGAGCTTTGCCAGTATAGAAGCTCTCCGAAACTCTTCTAGCCTATCACTATTTCAAGATTTAAATACTAAAACTAAATAATCCACATCATATCCTTTGAGGACATTCACGTAACATCACATCTTCATTTTCTCAACCATACTCAGCAAATTGCATTTTTCTTCTAGTAAAGGGATAATTCACAAAACACAAATATGATTTGCAACCTCGAAACAACTATGGCAAGGCAACTACAGGGCAACTTACAGACTAAAATGTTTAAAGAATAACACAAAGAATAAATTCCATTGACAAAATCACACCATATCTTCAAAATATTATGGCTTTCAAGTTCACATGATATCCTGACACAGTTTTAAAATGCAGAAGTTCATCTTAAGAAAACTATGCTGTTCACAATTAGCACCAGATCTGCGAGAAAATAGATTTAACACACCAAATTTTGGACAAAGTACAACCCATTTGAATAAAAAATATCAATTCAAATTCTGATTTTGATTTACCAAGTGATAGATGCCTAACAACAAAATTCATCAATCACGGTTGGCTGCAGTCACATCAGATATTGGAAATTATGATTCACCCATACCAAGATTTCACAATGCAACACAACTTTCACCTCTAATCACAAATAGAGATCATCACATTCTATTTATCACATCCACCACAGCCAGATCCAAAGAGGGGTCTCAGATCCAGAATGGCAGCATTGAAAATTAGTTGAGAGATGGATGAGATCACGGAAGGGACAACCTCGTATTCATAAAATTCTAGTTTTCCATGGGTTCAGCGTCAAATTGCAAACTTTTAAGATTCAGTTCAAGAATGGGGTGGGGGAAAATCACAAACAAGATGGTGATAAAGAGAGAAGAAGAAGCTTACCGTTCATTGACGTGTCACCGTTGATGCTGATAGCGTGAGAAAATGGAAGAAGAGAAATGAAACTTTTGATTGTGTCTGAGATTTGATGATGTTCGAGTTTCTCACTTTGTTTTTTTTTTTTTTTTCAGTGGAAATGGTACGGAACCAAACCATTCCTTTTGGTTTCTATTTTATTCCAAAGTTAAATTCTCTCTTTTTTTTTCTTATTAAGTATTCGGTTTCTTTATTCATAAAAAAAATGGTCATTTAGTTTTCATATCTGCATCAATATTAAATTTTCTCTTTGTATAATTCATTATAACGGCATTAGTGAAATTAAAGATGTGAATTATTTTTCTTAAACATTATCATTAACACTATTAAGGGCAATTAATCTATAAAATATACAAATACAAATATATAAATATGCATAAACAAATAAACAAATGAATACAAATGAAGGTATACAAGCAACAACTTTTTACATGTGTCATTTGGAGAAAATTTCTTAAAAAAATCAAAAAGAAAATGAAATATATTTGTTAAAAAATTGACCAGTGTACCAAATTGCATAAGTAATAAAATAAAAAATTCTATAAGAAATAATATGTTTATTTACTAATGAAGGTTATGAATTTTCAATATTAATGAATGAGAAATAAATTTAAAACTAGAAAAGCAAAAAAAAAAATCACACAATAAAAACAATTAATTTCATTTAAGAAAATATATGGTAAAAGTTTTACTAGGATTGGGTTTCATGATTCAATTCAAAGCAAAACACTAAACAATATATTTCTAATTCCTTTTCTAACATTCATACATTTTGTAACAAATCATAATATCTTACCAACAAGTTTAGACTGAAATAATAAAAACTCAATGTCTAGTAATTTTTATCATAAGTTTGCATTAATGATCAAGTTCTGATGTTATGAATGACTACATGTTTCACATCTATGGGTAGTATGTGAAATATATTAGTTGTTATATGTCAATTAGGTTTTCTAAACTATCTTTAAATCAACAAGTACTCACACATATGCAGTCAATAATCATGTGTTAAAATAAGAATAGACATAAGAGTGGTGGAAATTCACAAAGAGTTAAGAATACATTACACTCAACCACCTTGAATGAGGTAGTTAGTTATTCTTAAACATACTTAATGTTAAAATAATGATGAAAATGAACACCTCCAACATTCAGAATGCTCTTCAACTGTTAAGTGTTTTTGGGTCAGGTAGGTCAGGTGTCTTTCTCCTAAACGTGTGTTTTGACCTTTGCCACCCTCAATTTATAGATTTCTCGCAACTCGCAGCTCGTTGGGCGACTTTATTCGTTGAGCGAGTTACCCACAATTCGCTAGCCAAGTGGACATTCACTAGGCGAGTAGCTCGAATTGGACTGAGCCTACAACTTTGTACATTATTTTGTATTGGAGTAACCAACTTTATAAATATATCCTCTTGGTGATATCTTTGATAATCAAATTCTGTTAATATTCTTCTTAATTTTTTTGATATTTCCTCTTATCTTCAAAATATTAAATATGTGAACTAAATACTTATCTTTACCAATTTTAGTAAATAAAATTGAAATATCGAAAAAGATAATAATAAAAGATAAAAAAAACAAAAATAAAAACATGATAATGTCAATTATCAATATTTTAACCAAGTTTGGAGATTAAATGGTTAACATGATTGTCTTTAGTTCTTACACGTAGTTCTTCTAGTATCCTTTTTCATGTCAATCCACACACTATTCACTCTCTTCTCTCGTATCCTTTTTCATGTTTAAAAATCCACAAAATCTTCTATAACACTAGTCTCATTGTTCTTTCTTTCTTTGCCGAGCATATTCTCTATCAATATGTCATCCACGTCTTGCCTCTCTTCTCTCTTTCTTGTTATTGTACTAATATGGCAACCTAATTTCATTCATGCATTTCAAGATTTTTTTTTTTTTTTTTCTTTTTTATTTTTTTTTTTTTTTTGCATTTATGATTTTAATTTTTTTTGTCTTGCTTCCCTGATTTGCTTTGGTTTTTTCTTTGGGATTCATTATTGTCACTTTATCTCCTTCTTTGTGAAAAACCATATTGTGGAATCATGATCTCCTTTTTTTCTCACATTATTTTAGTTTTCTGTCCTTTTCCATGAAAAAATCTTATTTATTCGAAATTTGAAAACCTAATGATGTTCAAGCTTTTCAAATTTCATTGAAGCAATGTTGAAATCGGAGTTGGTCAACACTCATGGGATGCTTGCTTTTCCCTTAGTGATGACTCCTACTTGTGGTATTCACAAGGTCATCAACACACTACCTCTTTTAGTTTCCTAACTTAATCAATGGAGAATCCAGAAGATATAATCATCAGAAGAGCTAGAGGCAAGTTTAGTACCATCTGCTTGCAAAACCATGCATGGAAAACATCTTCTACTACTTTCTTTTTGTTAAAACTAGATTATGTGGTAGTTGTTAAGCTTAATTTATTCAATGAAAGAATCACTTTATATAGCCAGTACAAAAACATAGAAAAAGCGTAAAAAATGGACCTATGACTAGATCATGGCTATTTCTTCTGAATAAACAAATCAACAAAGAATCTTATTCATAAAGAATAGGTTTATTAAAAACTGACTAGAAATAACATGTTCCACATACAATGACATTCTTCAAACAAACCCTCCCTTAAACTGAACTATTATTCAAGAAAAACAAAGTCAATTTATTCCTTCAATGTTACATATTCCAAGTCTTTCTCTCAATTTCACGAATACTTCAAGTTTCAAGGCCTTGGTATCAAGTAGTTGATCCTTAGTAACATAGTGCACTAATTCAACTTCTCCTTGATTTGTCAATTCTCGAAGAAAATGAAATTGAACATGAATATGCTTACTCTTACCATGCATCACAAGATTCTTTGACGGTTTAATTGTTGAGCTGTTATCACATAATATAATGCACTTACTTTGCTTAATCCCCAATCTCTGAACTACATGTATCATCCAAATACTTTGAGCAACACAAGCTACTGCAGAAATAAATTCAATCTCAATGGTGGATAGAAACACCATTATGAGTCCATCTTCAAGCTAGAACTCCATGTGCATGAGATGAATGAGTCTTTGCATGAATGAAAGCGTGGAAGCATTGTAGAAAGGAGAGGAGGAGGTTTAGTGATGGTGATTTGTGAGGTTCTTAAGTGAGGTTAGGCCAACACTCAAGGGGGACTCTAGCCTAGGTTAATTCACAAAAGCAAAGTCTAGAGTCATCTTAACAAACTAACTTTACTACACTCATGAATCAATTTTACATGGCTTAGAGTTTTCTATTTATAGAAGAAAAGGAGAGCAAGGTGTCTTCAAAAATGGGAGGAAAAGTGATCTAGAAAATTGAATTTTGGAGCCAAAAGAAGTCATGCCACAAGTTTGACTAGCCACATAAGCAAGTCACATGTTCCATGCTTGTAGGCCCACAAAAGAGAGCATTAACTCTAACTTATTGTCCAAGTTAGCACTCCAAATTAGGGTTAATGTGTCTCCTATTCTCAAGCCCAACTCTTTCTAGGCCCAAACTCCATTCTAGGTCCAAATACATGGTTCAAAGAAAGCTTTATACTATTGGGTCCAAAATACAAAGCCCAAAAATAAACCATAGCCTAATAGTTACAAATACAAAGTACTAGACTAGGTCTTCCCATCCTCCTTAGTCCAGATGAACTTTAACTTGGGCTTGTCATGCTTAGAGGAGGTTCAGTCTTCTTGTATCCTCCTAGTCATAACTCTAATTATAGGCTCATTGGCTAGAGGCATGTCGTCACACCACAGGCTGCTTTTTCAAACTCCAAACAACTAAACCATTTGACATCTTAAAATCATTCCCTAAAGTACTCTTTTAGTCTTTAAGGTCTCTAGCATAATCATTATCACAGAAAGATACCAAATGTTCACCTCCCTCTCTTTTGTAAAACAATCTCGGTTTAATGGTTCCTTTTAAATAGCATAGGACCTTTTTCACAACTTTTTGATGCATAATCGTCGGAGCTTACATGAAATGAGCCACCAGACTCACAACATACATCAAGTCTGGCCTAGTGGAAGTTAAATACATAAGACTTCCCACCATTTGTTTATAAGTGGTAGCATCAACCTTCAACCCTCCATCATCCTTTTTGAGCTTGCACCTTGGAACAATTGGATTTTTGACAGATGAACAATTTTGTAAACCAAATCTTTCTAAGACTTCGTTAGCATAATTCTTCTGACAAATGAAAATTCCATTTGAAGTTGTGTCATTTTTACACCAAGAAAATGTCTCATGTATCCTAGATCGATCATCTCAAATTCCTTTTTCAAAGCTCTTGAATTCCTCGAATATTTTCTCACTATTTCCTATAAAGATGTTGTCATCCACATACAAGTTCACGATAAAAACATATGCTCCCCCTTCCTTCTTTGTAAACAAAGTGTGATCACTCGTGTTTATTTCAAAACCTTCCTTGACAAAGTATGATTTTATCTTGTTGAACCATGCTCGAGGGGCCTGCTTAAGCCCATAGAGATCTTTTTTGAGTTTATATACTTTGTCTTCTATACCTTTTACTTGAAATCCCTTTAGTTGTTCTACATACACTTTCTCTATTATATCTTCGTGTAAGAATTCACCATTGACATCAAATTGATAAATTTTCCATCTGCTACTAGTTGCAATGGTCAAGGTTAGTCGAATGGTATCCCATATTGCCACGGGGGCAAATATCTCAGTGTAATCGATTCCAGCTTGTTAAGTGTACCCCTTTGCTATAAGACGAGCTTTACATTTATCTACTTCTCATTTTTCATTTAGCTTGGTCTTAAATACCATTTTAACACCAGTCTTCTTTGCTACTGTTGGTAGATCTGTTAGTTCCCATGTTCCATTTTTCTCAGTTGTTGTAATCTTAGACTTTATGGCATCCTTTCATGCTTGACTTTTGGATGCTTGCTCAAATGTGGTGATTATACTTAGTGCATTCTGTATATAAAGTTTTTTTTTTTTGCGTCACTGCACAAATTGACATATACATGAGCACATTGAAAGAAATCATGTCTAATATCACAAATCATTTCCTCTAGCCGCTCACCCATCTCTAAATAAAATTATTTTGCTTCTACTTTAGACACATGTACACTTGACATGTCTATTAATTCACCATGTCATGTCCACTGTCAGATTTTACAGAGGGGGTTTCACTGGGGAGAACAACACACCCTCGCAGAAGCTGCCCAACCACGAGTACTCATTTTCTGCCCTTTTCTGTACCGCCGTTATTCTTAACGAGACACGCTTACCTGGAACCCTTACCTGGGACCCTTGCCAGGAAGACTTTCGATATTAGGACCATACTGCACTCGTCTGAGCCGGTTTTAACCATCAGCTCTGATATCACTTGTTAGGTTTATAAGGAGGGTTTCACTGGGGAGAACAACACACCAATGAGACCTGAGCCCAACCACATAAGACACTGACACCACTCTCAACCCAAAACCTTAAGACAATGGGTTTATGGGCCTTGATCCTTATATGGTTCTCTACTTTCTCAATTTTGGTCAATGTGGGACTTAGACTCACACTTGGATTCCTAACAGTCCACTTTGTGTAGCTTTGCAGGAAACCATCAAAGATCATGCTTCTGAATACTTTAGTTGGCAATTTTCTCTCATTCAAACAATTAACACATGGGGAATAAATCTTTTTTTATTGTCTGAAACATTCATCTTTGCAAAAAAAAAAATTCTACTATACTCTCATACTCATTTGTTGTGCATATAAAATTTATCCAACTCTGATCCATTGTTGTGCATATAAACCAACACCCCTGCTTTTAGTTAGAGTTAAAAAATAGCCAAACACGCAGTCCAATCTATGAACTTAACCCACCACCAAACACCCACACAAATAATTAATCAATGGATTGGGTTGTTTACACCTCACTTCAAAATATTAGATTGGAAACATTCTCTCTTTTTATGTAAAAGAGGTTCTCTTATGTTCATAGTCAACATAGCTATTATATGTTGCTAATTAGTAAAAAGTCATAACAATTTAAGAGAATAATATCTCATTGTTAAACAGTCCTATTAATTAGGACTCGTACGGTGTCCATTTTTATTATGCTACAAATTATTTGATGATTATGATGACCACTAAAAATACAAAACCTCTGGTGTAAGATACCATCCAAGGCATCACACAACATATAATATCCTATGTCACACAACATCTAAAAATAGATATCAAACAGATCAAAGACACATTCAAGTAAATAAGCACAACAACAAATTAAACAGATTTCACAACATATAAGCTGAATTTGAAGAAAAGAATCACAGTGAAATTTCATTATACTATGCTTCAAGAAAAACACGAAAAACATAGAATAGGTTCAAACTTACTTGGACTATGCTTCACCCAAACCCTAAATAAGGATAAAATTTTACCAATAATGAAAGATGACCACCACCATAGGAGAGTGCGAGAGCGCGAGAGGAAGAAGGGAATGCACAATGAGCATCACCAAAGCACCATAAAAAGAGTGTGAACAACTATTACCCACCAACGATGAGCCACACCAACACTCACAAACCTTTTCTAGCAATGACAGACAACCATAGAAGAGTACGAGCACCACCAACACCACCATAAGAAGAAAGGAATGCATGACCACAACCAACACACCCTAGCCCAAGAGTGAATAACAACAATGACCACCAGCGCAACCACCATGATAAGGAACCTTGGACGAACAACGCCAGAGGAAAAAGCGAGAGTGTGAGAGGGAGAAGGAAAGAAATATTTGTACTATGAAGAAGTGAATGTGAAATGTGGGAATGACGTAAGAATAACATTTCATTTTTATACTGGGTATAGTAACTAACCGATATAGAATAACTTCTCCATTATTACAAAATTATTGCCCCCTTTCATTTCTATATCGGTTTGAGGTATAACAGGTATAGAATGTGTTTCTTTCAACAGTTCTATCCCAATTGGAGTTATAACCGATATAGAAGTTGTCGTGTTATTTACAAAGTTGTCACGACCTTACTTTTATACCCGGTGGATTAAAACAAGTATAATATTGAGGTGTAAAACGTATTTTTTGCACTAATGTTTGTTTATTGGTTCATAAACATATATAATGTCACAACTAAAACGAAGAATATAAGATTTAATGTGAGAGACATATGACTTGTTAATTAAAGGAACTAATAAGTAAATAAATTAACAATAAATGAAGAATAGAAAAATAATTGGGTTAAGGAGGAGCAATTTCCAGATAATGATCGTTGCTTGATGGATCTAGCATAATAATAGACTTGATATCAATAACTAACATAGACTTTATATCTATATAAATCACTAACACAAATAGGATATTTTCTCTCAATCCATCGAGTAAAGAGATAATAAAATAGTAAGTCATAGGGAGTAAATATGGATTATCATTCATCTGATTGGATTCTTGAATACCGAAAAAATCTTTCATAAAGAGAAAGTGTTAAAATGATTTCATCTTATTGAATTTTTTGAATATTAAAGAATAATCTCTCACGTAAAGAAATTTACGCATACTTTTCTTTTTAATACATGTGAGAATCACATCATTTTAAAATACTATTTTAATTTTTAATATTATAAAGCTATTTGAAAACTGTTGTTATACCATTCTTTTAGATTATACGTATATATTTAAATAGTAAGAGATTATGTTAGTTAAGTTCACACACATGAGACCATGTGTCATATTGAATTCTTGAATAATGTTAAATATCATTAGATTTTCATTATACTTTTCTCTTGCAACATGGAGAATATGAATGATACGTTATATGTAATAAAAGAACTATTACATGTGATTGTTTTCAAAAGAGGAGAATATATGTGCCAAATTATTCTACAGTGGTTTGTTCAATTGTTTGTAGAAATAAGCAAACTGCAACATGCAAATTTCAGACGAGTTAAAAATACTAATTGTAATGTGAAATATATATATATATATATATATATATATATATATATATATATATATATATATATATATATATATATATGTATGTATGTATAGGTATAGGTATGTATATTCAACAAATCAACGAGGACTTTTTCTTGTGAGTAATAAGACCATTAAAATCAAACTCAATTTCAGCATTTAAACATAGAAAATACCAATTACATATAAATTTATGGTTTAAAATAGAACAAAATCAAACTCTGTGGATTTGAAATAGGTGCTAAAATGAAAATAAAATAAGCCTAATTAGTTAGAAAACAATATCTACTGTTTTTTAACATATAATCAGTTTAACGAAATATTTTTATAGTTAAACGTAAAATTACAAAATATTTTAATCTTTACTAACGGATTAGACCCTATTAATTTCCATCAAGGACACAATTCTCTCTTTCAAGTGTTTCCAAACAATTATATTAATGTTCACCACGAACTTTTGAATAAAATTGTCTCGTGTAAATTATTAAAATTTATACAAAAATACAAAGATTCCCACATGATGACTTTTTTTAAGAAAATATAAATTTATTATATGTAGTATGCATAACCTTATTATATATTATATGCATAAAAACCGTGCTGTAGATGTTAATTTGTTTTATCGTAACTCCTATGATAACAAAAATACATTAATGTAATTCTCATTAACTCTGACAATAATCAATTTATAAGTGCAACAAATTTTGTAAGACTTTCAGAAAAATAAAGTATACATTAATTAATAGTCAAAGAACATATATTCCCCATTCACATTATTATATGCTCTATTCAGGGAAGTGATTATATATGTAAATAAAAATGTCAAAGAAACATAAAATATACTAACAGTCAAAAGGTATATATATATATATATATATATATATATATATATATATATATATATATATATATATATATATATATATATATATTGCCTTTTCACATTATTATTAGGATCTATTAGGGGAAGTAATTAAGTGCTAAGTTCACACCAGAGAAAATGTCATTGATCCAAATGTTCAAAACAAAAATATATGGTAACATAATACTAAATTTAGTTGAATTGTTCGAAAACAATTGAATTGTTTAAAAAAACTAAATTAAATTATTATATTAATTTTGTTTTTTAAAAAAAATAACTTATCTTTAAATAAGATTATTTAAACTAATCTAAAGTGTAACTTGTGAGACTGGCAAATATAAAAATTCAAACAATTCACATAGTTTAAGTACTTAAAAATAGTTCAATTTGATTTAATTTTTTAATTCAATTTATATTATTTTATTTTAATCCATGAATTATGTTCGTATGTATAAAAATATAAATAAAAATACAACTTCAAATGGTATAACAATATATCTAATCTAGTTTTACATCAAAACTACATGTTTTCAATCTTGAATAATGAGAAGATTATTAAAAAATATTTTATTTTCACGTTAACTTACAAAATTATTCTCTCACACGAATATTTTTATTTTTTATTTTATATCTCTTTGAAGTTAGTTCATTCAACTCAATTTAAATTTTGAGTACTAATACATCATATCAAGTTATTGAAGATATTTTCAAATCCAAATTTCAATTTTAATTTGTTTAGATAACAAATCTCACATGTATTTTTTATATTTTTGTGCCTGGCATATATAATTACTTAAATTTCATCCTTTTAAATTTTTTTAGAATCATAAGCATATTTTATTAGAGACCATCTTACTGAAGTTAAGTAGGATTATTTTAAATGAATTATTTTAAATGAATGATATCCCACTTGGAGTATTTAACACAACAATTGTATAAAACTTGAAAATGAAACTTTGAAATTGATTAAGATAAAACAATCTCGTTTTAGTTCCATCTATGCCCAGTGTTAATAACTTGTTGTTTATATATGTTTTTTACACTCTAATATATTTGAAATTTTCTTATGTTCCTAATAATTGTTTTTTTTTTTTCTTATTTTTGTATTTCATTCATTAATTGTTTAGCTTAATTAACTAGTTATTCAAATATTTAAACTTTTTCTTTCAATATATAGATAAAATATAAAACCATAATGTACACATTACAAATATCAAGCGGGGATAGCTCAGTTGGGAGAGCGTCAGACTGAAGATCTGAAGGTCACGTGTTCGATCCACGTTCACCGCATTTTTAATGTTTTACCAATTTAATCTGAATTGAGATGTGTGATTTAGACCAAAAGATAGAAAACATAAATCTTAAAGATAAAAATAGATTAGAATTAAAAACATTTTTAAAACTAATTTACTTATTTTCCTTTTTATTTTAATATTTGCATTGACTTCTTTTGTCATTTTTGAGTTAATGTTGACTATCCCATGCAATAGTTAGTTATTAACAACATTCTTAAATTTAAAATTTTATAAATTTATTAGATAATATTTTATTATTTTAGATTCATAATTAAAAACATTGAGTCTTTACTTTTTTTTTCCTATTCCGATATTTAATCAAAGATGAAAGCGGGTAACAATTTGATTTGGATACTGTATCCTGGTAAAATAATTACACAGAGGAGATTGAATTATTCTAGCACACAATTTAATAGATTCAATGGGATCGATCCAATAAATGTCAATAAATAAATATCATAAAATAGACGCACATAGAAAGATAACTTAATCTAAATGCTTTATTTATGGGATTTTATTATAAGATTTCAGCTTCTTTATAATTTATAAAGAAAATAGAAGTGCAATAATTAAATACACTCACAAATTTTAAAAAGACACAATATTTAATACAAAAATTCACGTTCAATTATTGCTTTAACATGGAATCAACCACAAACACATTACTACAAACAAAACTTTTCTCTCAGAATTTTTTTTTTCTAACATCTTTGATAAGAAAAAGATAAGGGTGTACCCAAAAACAAGACCAGACGAAGTCCTAATGCAAGTAGCATGCATCATTCTTCATATTGTATATCATAAAAGAAAAACAAATTGATCAAGTTGACTAGGTCAAGAAAGAGACCCCATGTTTGACTAACCAAAAAAAAAAAACTGAGACTTATAAACACTATAAATACACATACACACTTGTCAAGGTACAATAATCAATCACAATATATATAAGAGAGAACAATAATCAATCACAATATATAAAATGGCTTCATGCTTTGAGTTCTTCCTTTCACTCAAGTTTGGCAAAAGGGCAAAGGGTTTCCTTTGGAGGACTACCAAGGCTCAAGCTCAGCCTCAGCTGCTTAAGGCACCAAAATCATGTAAGTTCAATCATTTTCTCACTTTCATGGATAATTTTATGACTAAAAAATATGTTAAGATATTAATTTAGAAACCAAATTTCTAATTTAGAAATAAATTTTTTTAGTGGTCAAAACTTAGATAGTTAATGTTAGTGACTGATTTAGAGAACAATTTATAATAAAAATTATTTTAGTTATCAAATGATCAATTATGATTTTTTTAAACTATTTTAGTTACCAATAATTTTTAATTTATAAATTAGTATTTAAATTGATTATTTCTTAATGTCTCGGTCTTTTCACGTTTATAAGAATTGTTTGTTTGAATGCTTGAATTATCATGCTCAAATAAGAAAAGTTGTGTGAAGAAAACTTGAAAAGTGGAAATTGTATATGTAAATTAATATCATGATCATATTGGTGGAATCTACTATTAAATGAAATAACATGCAACTCAAATATAAATTTATCCACGATCATTTATAGATAAGTAGGTTTTTTCCATTAATCAATTAGAAGATTATAAAGACAATATTGGATTAGATTCATTTATTAAATTTTATGCATAGTTGTTATTTATTTTATCGTTTTTCAAAATTAAATGAATATTTTTATCAAAACTAATCCAATCATTTTTTTCCATAATTGAATCTTTTTTAATTTTTCTACACAATTTTCTCTGGATAGTTTTAAAAGTGTATTTTTCAAATTTTCAAATATATTATTTTTATATAGGATTTGAATGTTTATTCAAAAAAATTGTGAAAAATAGATTTAACTTTTATCAAATAAATAAAAATGGATCAATTTTTTTCGTTAAATTTTTAATAAATCAAAAATAGTTTGGTGAATTTTTTATTTGACATATTATAATTCATTTAAATTGATTCGGTTTATCTGATTTTTGCACGGTTAATCATTAGGGATGACAACGGGTTGGGTACGAATATTGTCTACCAACAACCCGACTTGTAAAAAAAAATTTTTGACCATTTACCTGTCGGGTACCATTTAAAAAATATCAATGAGTATTTTAAAATTTGTGGGTATCCGTGGATACCCATGAATATTTAAAAAAGAATATTTTATAATTTTTTAAAGTAAAATGTAAATAAAATTACAAAAAAAATATAAAATTAAATTAATTTTAATTTAATTTAATTTAATCTAATAAAATATAAATTAAAATTTAATTTTAATTAAATTTAACTTAATAAAACATAAATTAAATTTTACTTTTTTGCAGATAACGGGCTTCCATGAATAAAGATAATATAATACCCGCACCCGACCCGTTTATAAATGAGTATTAAAATATTCACTATATGTGGATAACAAATACTTGCATGTATCAACTATCCGTCATGAATTTTATCCGTAAATAACATCGGGACCACGAGTATTTTTGTCGTCCTAGTAATCTTGTATAATTTATTATTTTTAGTTTCTCGGGGTTATTTGTTTATATATGACTATACCATTATTAATTTAGTTTTAAATTGAAGTATCTATTTGTTTGTAATTTGCAGCGGTTCCAGTTGAAGAACGAGACCTTCCATGGGATCTACCAGGACATAATTTTTAAAACAAATTACGTTCATCATGATCAGTGTCTCTCTCATGATAAAAGAAGTGTCAAATAAAAATAGAGAAAGACTCATAGAATATATGACATATTAATGAGTTTTTATCTTTTTTATTGAACACTTTCACTTATGTATTACATCATAATTCACCACTATGTTCAGTCTTTTTAGATGTATTATACTAATCCAACACTTGGTTTTCTTTTCTTGGTTAAGTTTAGTTCTATGTTGAAGAAACTTTTCAGGTCATTGATATTTCAGTGAAGTTGTTGTTGTTGTCTTTTATTTGGTGAAGTTGTAATAATTTCTTTAGTCAGTTAGTATATGAAAGTGTTTTGGTAATTTCTTGAACATATCTTTTATGTATTTATTGTTGTGAAAGTTATTTTTGTAGAGTTCTCCTTCCTAATAATTAGTAGATTTATGTTTGAATCACCAAAGAAAAAATTAATTATACTCTCTACAATACAAGATTCAAATAAAAGGTAATGTTTTTTAAATATAAAACTTAATCATCATGTCTCTTTATTAATATTTTTAGACTAAAATATTCCTAATAAAAATAACGAATTAGTAACGTTGTTCGTTTTCGAAAAGAGTGTGAATTTAAGAGATATTTTTTGAAATCAACTCAATCACTTAATGTTAATGAATTAGGTAGCATAAATAGAAAAGGATTGTTTTACAATTAATTCAAAATAACAAGTCTTTATTTATATAAATATATTTATTTTTCAAAATGTAAAAAATTCTTGATTTGTAAAAGTATAAGATCTATAAAACGTTTCTTAACACATACGATAATGACCAAGATTTTCCAAACAAAAGAAAACATTTGGAAATTCTAATATCTTTCTTCACCCGAATAAAATTAAAATAGATCATAATCATAATCTTACATTTTTCATTTATCTATTTCTTTTCCTCAAAGCTTATAAATATTTTTCCCAAAACTTCTTAATTAAAATTTTATTAAAACTAAATTAAATATTTAACTGTAACAATATAACATTTCTAAGAAATTAAAAAGAATGTTGAAAACTATCACTTTAATCCAAGATAAAAATAAATTATAATATAAATAATAAGAAGAAGAATATTTTTTTTTTGACAAAACTTATGGTTCTATTTCACCCACCATACATAGTAAGTGATAAAGTGACGATTTTGTAAATAGGAAACATTTGTGTCGATTTAAATTTGAAGCAACATAAAATTAGGCCATGAAAGAATGAGTGCTTACAAAGAAGCTTTGTCGGAGTATTCTTTTTTTCTTTGTTGGAAGCTTTGTTTTTTAGTGGACCGAAGAGCAAGAACAAAAAATGGGATGCTTATGTAAGGTTCACTTATATTTTTGCCTTAATGTTTAAGGGTTGCCCCAAATCAGTTGGGCTTAGGGTTGGTCCATGGGGTGTCCAAAGCCCCTAAAGCAATCTAACCTCCCTCATTTATGTCACTTTGTAAAAACAGTACCTTCCTTACTCTCCTTTTCTCTCCTCAAAAGCTCTGCTAGGGTTTGGAGTTCATTCAGATTCAAGTTAGTTCGACCACGTTTCTGCTCACGTAGGTTGTTCGTCAACTCATGCTCTTTCGGTCTAGTTTTCGTGGTCACTGTTAAGGTTTCCGTAGTAACCTTATGTTCCATTTGTAATAGTGTTTCCAGCTCATGAATCCGCTCCGAGAGCTGTCGTACTCCCTTGCTTGGGTGTTGGGGTATTCTGGTAGCATATTTTCAGGTAAGGGAAGTTAGGGTTTCGTGTTTAAATGCATTTTTGCTTGCTTTTCAGCTCTGCCTTGTGTTTTTCATGATTGTATGGCGTTTAAGTTGATATGAACATGCTCTATGCTCTGCTTTGGATAAAAATCTATATTGGTCTGCGTGAACAGTGGCGGAAATCTAATAATCTCGCCTAAGCGAGGGGCTCTCGCCTAAGCGAGAGTATCAGAAACCCCTCCCAGGTGTTGCGCGAGCTGTCGCTCAGGCGACAAGCTCTTGTTTTGAGCGAGAGTCCATCTCGCTCAGGCGAGGAGGTCTCGCCTAAGCGAGAGAACATGACAGCACCACTGTTCCACTTTTCGAGCTCTCGCCTAGGCAAAAGGAGCTCGCCTGAGTGAGAGGACCCTCTCGCCTCAACGAGAACTGGGCGAGAATGTGCCCAGGTTCTATTTTCTTCTCTATCCTTGTATGTTTGCCACATGTTTGGGTGAATTAATATGTTAAAGCGTGAAATGAGTGATGTTGCATGTATTGAATGGCTAATGGGCTAAAATTAATGAGTTTAGCATGATCTTGGCATGTGACATGAAGAGATGAGTGGTTATAAATGTTGACATGGATTTGGTATGGATAATAACTTTATGTTAGTTGGACAAACATGATTTTTGTGTGGTCAGGACGTAATTCCACGATGGTTACGTGGTTGTGCCTCATGGTCAAGACGTAATTCCATGACCCTTGTTAGTGGGAGCTCATGGTGGTGCCTCATACTTAGAACGTAATTTCACAAAGTTCGTGTTGGTGCCTCATTATATAATTTAGTAAGGATTCAAGTAAGGATTGCATCCTGACACTCTAAAGAGTCAGTTAGTCTCACGTATAGCGTACTGACTCAACTGACTCAAGTGGTGAGAGTAACAGGAGGCCTTAGATATTTGAAGGCTAACCTTATGAGTGGTAGGGTGAAACCCATTAGCAATTGGCTCTGCAGAGCAATAGAGGAGAGCAATAGAGGTCACCACAAGTGCAAGTATCTGGTGAATCTGACTAATTATATGTATTTGGATAAGTCGTGTCTTGAGTCTTAGTGTATTGTTTGTGAGTCATCACATGATTGGTTGATGTATGTAACTTTGACTATGAAATTGTATGCAATTGTATGATAAAACATTTTTCTACTATAGCTTACCCTTTTTGCTTATTTGTATGTTTTATGTGTGGTTTTCTCTTCTTGTGATGATCATCAACTTGTTGATGTCAGCAGATGTGAGAACTCCTCGTGGTTGTCAGGGTGATGAAGACTCCGCTCCTTAGCTTTGGGTTGGATTTCGCTATCCAAGTTTCTTTTAAGGTTGTAACCCATGTATTTGTTTGCCTCTTGGACAATTATTTTGGATATTGTCGATCTTTGTACTCTGTTTTGTATTGACATCGTGGTGTGCCTCAGTATTTCATTTTAAGTACCTTGGATATTTGTAAGGAGTGACGTTATACTCCACGACTTTGCTTCTTATATTATTATGTGTGACATTTCATTTAATTAAAGTTATTATTTAAATGGGACATTACAGTTTCCAACTTTATAAGTTTTTATGTTGATTACATAACAATGTAAATAGTAAATAAATCTTTTAGGTTTAAATCTAGTACTCATTTTTGTTCACAAATCTTAATTAAGTCATCAGATTTTATCTGTTTCAAAATGTGATGCAATTTATTCTGTTAGTTCATATGTCACTTGTAAACTCGTAAATTTTTATTTTATTTTTTGAAATAAATTTTTTCGCGGATCAAATGAGGAGTCCTCTCACGTGTGACTGCGATAGTGTGTCGTGGTAATACAATGTCACATGATACTGTTGGAACTAGTGTCATGTGAAAAATCTCATTTTAGTCTATGTTTTTGTTATTTTGTCTTTATTCAGTCTCAATGAATTTTTTAAAGAGAACAATCTCATCATTTCCAAATTGAGACAAAATTTATTTTTTATACAAAAGTTAAAATGATATTTTTATTAAAATTGATATTTTTATTAAATATTTTTAAAAAGTTAAGATTATTTAAATTTATATTTTACATTGAACTTTCTCTAAATTTTGTTTCAAATATTTATATATCAATAATTTCAATACAAATGTTAGATTTGGTTTAAAAATAACAATTTTATAAAATTAGAAGTAAAATTTTAAAATAGTTTCTAACCATTTTAAACAAATACATTTAAAATTTTAAAACACAATTTAAATAAAGATTAATGTAAAATATAAATTAAAATAAATTTAATATTGTTAAAAATATTTAACAAAAATATCAATTTTAATAAAAATATCATTATAACATTCATATAAAACTTAAATTTGGTCTCAATTTGGAGAGGGTTGAAATTGCTCTAGTTGAAAAAAAAAATGAGACTAGATTGGGACAAAATAACGAATACAAGGTCTAAATTTAGATTTTTTACATGACATTTGTCCCAACAATGCCACGTGGTATTGTCACTGCCATATCAGAGTGCCTTTGTCACATAGCAAGACCTTCATTTGACACGTGACAAAATATTTTTTAAAATTAAAAAAATAAATAATAAAAATTGAAAGAAAATACGAACTGATACGTAATACATGAATTAACATCGTTAGTAATGTATGAACATAAATAATCAAATTGCATCACATTTTAAAAAATAGGACCCAATTAAAACTTATCAAAATTTAAAGACTTAATTAAGATTTTTGAAAAAAAAAAACGAGGACTAAAAAGAGAGGTTAATCCTAAATATTACATGTTAGTATTTAACTTTATATTTTACTTGGACACTAGTTTTGGACCGTGCTTATACACGAGTCTTTAATTTATTTTTTTCTTTTTTTATGATAATTAATTTAATAATTAGTATATTGGTATGAATCGTGTGTTTATATACTAATATCTAAATGAAAGAGATTGATAATATCAAAATGAAGTTAAATAATTTATAAATTTGTTTTTTACATGTGTTAAAATGTTGAATTGTGAATATTAAAGAAATATGAAATAAAGGGATAGTTATTATATTTATTTCTTTCAATTGATGTTTTAATATATAGTAATTGGAATTATTATATTTAGAAATTTAATTTGTATAATAAATTTATATGATAAGAACAGAATAAAATAAATATCATTTGATATATTAATTTAATACAGTAATTATAATGTATTAATTTTTCGGAACATAGTTACGTGAAATCATAACAAGATTTGAACATTATTACATGAAATCATTGGATATATCAAACATTAACATGGTTAAGAATATGAAGTTTAATTTTATATAGTAGGAATGTAAAGAGAATTTAGTAGGATACCCGATTGTGTTTTTTTTGTTTTATATTTTGTAATTTTTAAAACCAATTTTATTGTTATTATATATAAATCAATTATTTGAATGATTATTATTATTATTATTATATTCTGACTCAAGCCAAGCATATTCCAGATCCTATTCAAGTATATTATCAAAATAGTAATAAATCAAATACACACAATTGTCATACATATGACTAAAACTTAAGTCCTCTCACATAATAAAGCACTCTCAACCACATCATACTAATTAACATTTAATGTCATCAAAGTTTCCACCACCCGCATTTATTATTTAATTAATTAATTTTCACAGGTCTTACAACACACATGCAACTTTCATCTAATATTAATGGCAATAAAGCCCATCCCCGATTCTGTATATTACACAACCAACCATTTCTTTTGACATAACAAACCCACATTATAAGAGACAATTCCATAAAAACAATGATAGTTAGAACATGCACATATAGTGCCATGACGAGTTCAAGCTTTAGTGGAAGAGAAGGAAAAGAGAGAAAAAAACAATCAATATGTTTGGTGTTATGATCTCATAATAAATATCACAAGTAAATATAAAATGAGAAAGAAAAACCTAGATTTTTTCACACCTATTTGATGATTTTTGCTTTTCAAAATCAAAACAATGTTTGCAAGTGTATCTCTCTTATCTTCTCAAAGCTCTATGTTTTGATGGCTTTGCCTCTCCAAGAAGTATTTTTCAGGTGCTTTTTCTTTGTGTTTGGTATCGTGGTGTGTGATCCCTTAGTGTGAGTTGTTTTAAAATGATCGTTAATGAAGGGTGATTAGAGTGAGTTCCAAAAAGGATCTTTTTGACCTTGGGAAGAAGATGACAGTGGATAAAGGAGAAATGTATCATTATTTGTTGTGTGAAAAAACCTTCTTTAATGAAGCAGAGAAATAAAAAAAAAAAGAACTCGAGGAACGAGCATAAGAGACTATGGCAAAAAAGGAGAAGCTTCAAGAGACGTTAGATGAAGCTAAAAGTGAAAAGAGAAAACTTCAAGAAATGTTGGAAGACACTAAAGAAGAAAATGAGAGACTACGAGATGAGAGCTTTGCTAAGGAACGATCCCTAAAGAAGGCCTTGAAGAAAGCTCAGATTGAAGAACGATGCAAGGAAATGATCAGAGGCAGCTTAGAGGAGAACAAGAAGGAATTAAAGCTAAAGGAAAAAGAACAAAGTCAAACTTTAGAAGAAAATAGACAACTGAAAGAATCAGTGAAGAATGTTAGGCTAGCACGCCAAAATATGCAAGCTTAGTTAGAAAGCATGAAATAGAACATGAAGAAATTAATTCACGAGTATGAGGAGAAGATTATAAAAGCAAAGTAGGACTTAACCATCATATATCAGGAAACTTTGAAGCAAGAACAAACCAAGCTGCAAGAGAAAGAACATATCATAAGATCCTTATTCGAGGAAGGTAAAGTTTGGATGAAACGCTTTTCCATGATACTTAGAGGAGGACAACATCTCCCATGACTCTTAGCTCGAGTTGAAGCAATGGCAGATGTATTTTCCATCCCTATGGAGATATATCAACTTTTTGAATATTGTGAAGATATGATAGAGTTGATGAAAGAAATAAACTTCAAACACATCAATAACATTCTTTAGTGATTCTTTCAGTTGTCTATTTTCTTCCAAAGTTTGACTTTGTTCTTTTTCCTTTAGCTTTAATTCCTTCTTGTTCTCCTTTAAGTTGCCTCTGACCATTTCCTTGCAATGTTCTTCAATTTGATCTTTCTTCAAGGCCTTCTCTAAGGATCATTCCTTAGCAAAACTCTTATCTCGTAGTCTCTCATTTTCTTCTTTAGTGTCTTCCAACATTTCTTGAAGTTTCCTCTTTTCTCTTTTAGCTTCATTTAACGTCTCTTGAAGCTTCTCCTTTTCTGCTTTAGTTTCTTCTAATGTTTCTCAAAGCTCCTCCTTTTCTTCTTCCATCTTTTCTAAGGTGACTTCTAACTTCAGAACTTCTTCATGGTTTTGGGGAAGCCCACCATCCTCGTCAATATTCATGCCCCACTCTAGAAATGGCAGTCCAATAGTGTGAACTCTTCTCTATAACCACTACCTGTAATTGCCTTCAACACCCTATTTTCTTTTAATGGTCATGTCCTTTTTTATTATCTTGTCCCAAGCCCGTCGAACCTTCTTCAGCATTTCTCCATTTTCCAAACTCAAGTTTGGTGTTAGAAAAGGAGTGATAGCATTTTTTGATGGCGCTCCCCGAATAGGACATCCATGTTGCCTCATTCCCAATATAGGATTATAATTTATGCACGCCCTTGTTCCCATAAGAGGAACAATGGGAAAATTTCCACATTGCCATATCATTTTAGAGATGTTCTTCCATTTTGAGCACCATCTAATCTTTGATTCCTCTAAGCACGCCAAATATGATTGCCAATTTATGTCATTCATGGTGAAACAATTTCTAAAATTTTCAAAAGGACAAAATGACCTGTCACCTTGCTTGAAGGTAGTGGTGACTAACCAAACGTAGAGAACTTGTACGCAAGACAATACCTTCTCGTCCTTTTTTGCATGGCACACATTCAATGTATGAAGTACATCTTCTAAGATAGAAATCACGAGAATTTCTCCTCTATGTTTGAAGGCTAAGCATGCATCAATTGCTGCAAACTCTATGAACTCCTTGCATCTCAGAAATAAGACAGTCCCATACAACATGATGGCGAGTGCATCCATAAAAGCCTCCCAATTTCCTCTAGCCACCAACAATCGAGCTATACTTCAAAATAGGATAGTGGAAATCCTTCCACACCATTTCTATTTTGCTTTTTCTTTATTAATTCATGCTCTTCTACTATTAGCATCGAGGCCACCTTTGATACAGTTGGATGATGCCCTAAGAATATATATGGTTTTTTATCACCCAAAGGGCACCTCACGATCTTTTCGAACTCTTTTATAGTAGGAGCAAGTTGAAAGTTTCGAAAAGTGAAACACCTTAGAGGTGGATCATAATATTGGATAAAGGCCATAATAGCGTCAACAGGTACCTCTACCATTGCCAAATCCAAAATATCACCATACTTGTTAGCGAAAGTCTTGCGTTGTGATTTCTTCATTAATTGAATTGTGACTTTCAATCTTTGCATTTCTGATTTTTTTTTTTATTTTAGCAAAGATATGCTTTCTTTGAAACATAGTGACTTGATTTGATCCCATATTTGCATGCACAACTCACAAGATTCCAATGCCCTACTACAATTAAAAATATATACATGAATGAGGTAAAAAAAAGTAAAAAAAAAATTGAGACGAGAAATCTTGAAACAAGAAGTATGAACATGTATGAATATGCATGCAATGATGTCATGAAAGAGAAAAATAAAGATAAATGCACATTATTTTTTAAAAAGAAAACAAAAACTGCATGATGACATGACCATGAAAGAGAAAGGTAAAGTAAGAAAATCCTTTTATTTAAAAAAATTATATGATGACATGGATGAGAAAGATAAAGTAAGAAAATGCATGCTCCCTCCTTGTGTCATAGAAGGTGTAGACAATCTACTTTGTTGTATGGATCTTTATATGATAATCACATGGGTGTCTCTAAATAATCTCACAAGTCTCTAAAGCTGAAGTCTACCTCGTAACAAAATCCACAACAATGGGCGACCCAACAGATGTGGCATGTTCCAAGGAAGCAAACTCTAGATGAAATCTTAACAATAGCCAAGCATATCTGAGATCTAACATGACAATTGTTGAACCTCCACTCCTTAGGCTCACACAAGTTCGGGTATAAGACCCAAAAAATAAAAATGAATGCAATATCATAGCATGTGTTGTGTGTGAAGGAAGCATAACCTAAAACTACCCAATCCCCCATCTACAAAACAACCAGAAAACTTCTTAGGCAAATATAGATAGATATAGCAATTTTTTTCTACCTTAGGATTCAATAATTTCACAATATAATAAAAATAAAATAATTGTAGATAAAGGAGAATAAAATAAAATAAAAAGGGAAAACAAATATGTATAGACATATATTTTTCACACTTAATTAATTAGGACTGACTCTCTAGAAAAAAAACTCCCCAGTGGAATAGTGGAATCGTCATCTGTCGCAACCGGGGTCACGATGGGACGACAAAAAAATTATTATTATTATTTTAAAATAACAAAGGAGTCGCCACCATAGTTTATTAAGGAAAACTATAGAAAAACCTTAAAGATTTTAGTTTATTAACACTCCACAACGTCAAAGACGGTTCTTTTTAATTAAGTGTGCAAGATTAATGCAATTTGTAAAATATTTGGTTTCCCACAAAAATCAAACATGCAAACAATACCAAATATTAAAGAAAATATTATTGAAATTTTTATTTGGGCCCGACAAGAATTTACCTTACTCCTATGTATCTCCATTTGCAATGGAGAATCAAGGATCACATTGTTCTAAATAAAAGACTACGGAAAATGATTTTGAAAATATTTTAATTTTTTTAACGTGAACTCGACAAAGACTTGGTCTTGCTCCTACATATTTCCATTTAGAATGAAAAATCAGGGATTACATAGTTCTAAATAATAGACTATTTAGAAAAGATGGAAGAGTTTGTAAACTTGAATTGCTTTTAGAGAGATTTTATATGTTGTAAAAAATAATTATCAAAAGTCTGAGACTCAACATGATAACTAATGTTAGGAAAATCTGATTATCAAACAAATCCAAGATTAGACATGATAATTAATAAAAAAAGGATGATTATCAAACAAATCCAAGACTTGACATGATAATTAAAGTTATAAAAAAAAGAATTATTATCAAAGTCCGGTACTCGACATGATAATTAATAAAAAAATAATTATTATCAATGGGACTCGACATGATAATTAGAGTTATATAAAAAAATTATTATCAGGCGAGTCCGAGACTTGACATGATAATTAATAAAAATATTTTGAAAGATCTTAAACATAAAACAAGTATGAGACGCATAATAAAATAAAATAAAAAAAAACTAAAATTATTTTGAGAAATGATAATTAATTTATATAAAAAAAATGATTATCAAACGAGTCTGAGACCTAATAATTAAAGTTATGAAAAAAGAATTATTATCAAACGAATCGGGAATTCCACAATAATTATTAAAAATATTTAGAATGATTTTAAACATCAAACAAATATAAAACTCGTGATAAAAAAACCAACATTATTCTGAGAGATTCACCTTTTTTTAAATAAATATGATACTATGATAAAATCTAATTAAATGCTTTCACGAGAATGGTTTTTATGAACATGGTGCGCCAATCACAATAGCATAATATTGTACTATGAATTCAAGTGCACACTCACCAATGGCCATAGTAATGCAGTGAACATCACACAATGATGGAGCAATCAAAACATGAAACAGTAAAACTATAAGTGTTCAGTTGATGCTCATTAAATGAAAGAAATCAAACCTTTCAGCGTGGTATTCATCAGATCAAAGAAAAGAAAAAAACTCTTATGCTGTCTTTACATGGGAGAGAGTAATTGAGAGAGCACAGGTGAATCAGTTTGAGTTGATTTAAGAGTTAATTTTGTGTTGTTTTTTTTAAGGGATTTAGAAGTGATGGTGAGTAAATTTAGAATAATTTTTGTAAAAGTTTGGAAAAATTTGATTGATGTGATAGATTAAAAAATATATTTTAATAAAAGTAATAATGAGATTACCATTTTGCCCTTTGTTTAATAAGTATTATTAATTGATCTTTGTGTGAGTAAATATATTTTAATAAATTTTTTTAAACACTACAATGAAAATAAATAAATAAAATTTATGCGCAAAAGAAAATAAAAAACTGTTAGAAACCAAGTAGCCACGGAAAGTAAGATCGGATTTGCTTTATGTGGATCCAATCCTCAAAATCACGTATCCGATCCATGCTAACGAGATTGAATCTCAACATCTCATATTCAATCCATGCACATGAAAGAGGAAAAGATAAATTTGTAATAGCGCAATTTAATACTAACAATCACCTCATAATGGGAGAGATTAGTAATGCTTTGAATTTTTGTAATCATCGCTGTGTCATCCGCACAAAATCTCATTAACAAATATCGTATTAACTTTAAATTTCATCTTCACAAATAGACTCTCCTCGAAGCGAAGAGAGCATTAGCCTCTTGCTTGGTTCACTAACTCTTCGTTCAATACCTTTCCAGAAAAAAAAAAGAGTAAAAAGCCACCCCTCTTTTTGACTCACCACTCCCTTTATATAGTGGGTGGAACGGTGTACTAGGATTTAGAAGTTAATAGACTATCAAAGGAGAGAGAAGAAAAGAGAGAGAAAAAAAAACCAAAATCTGGAAGAGAAACCATATTTTTAGGAGAGTGAGTACTGGAGGAGAAAACAATTATTATTTTGTTAACCAAACACAATTTTCAGATGAGCGTAGACTCATTTTCACAAAACTTAAAACATTCTTTTAATCTTGTTTTGGTGATATTTTTTTTGAATTAAAAACAGTAAATAAAAAAAATCATATTTTATCATTTCAACTATTTGATTAAAATATATATTATTTTATAGTTTTTATTATCGTTAAGTTTGGTTATCTTTTGGTCATTCTTGTTACAAATTTAAATTTATTTTATTAAACTGTTTTGATTATTTAAAATCGAATTTTTTATTTTCAATTTATTATTATTATTTTTTATTATAAAACTCTTTATTTTTATTTTTATTCTTAATCTTAAAAATTATTTTTATATTTTTGATCTTTATCTTTTCAAAACTTATTTTCATTATAAAAGTACTTTTTTATCTTTTCTATTTGTTTACTTTTTGTTTTATTTTTTAAAAACTTTTAGTTAGTTTATTATATATTTAAATTAGTTTTCTAGAAAATAAGAAAATTATAATTATGATTATTAAAAGATCATTTTATTTACAATTTATTCTATTCATCTTATCCGAATGAAATTGAGTGTTAACATCTATCGATCTATCTTGATCTATCTTATTTGATATAGCTCTTATTTAACGATCTCTTATAACAAAATAATTTCTTACATGTCTCGTTCAATTATGACTTTTCACCTTTAACTTAATATAAAAAATCTTTACACTCACACGATACATTAACAACTCAATAGTTACATGGAGTGTGTTGAACCTTTGCAGTAAATGGGTAGGTCAGACAACAATGATTCACAATGAAACATAACCAAACTTCTTTTAGTTTTACCATTTGGAATTAAACAAATAACAAAAAATAATTTGAAGAAGTTTGTGGGTGACAATTTTGTGGGGTATTTGAAACCAAAGAAATAGATTATCTTTGGGAATGAAAGGGTAAACACTATAGAGATATTGACTTAGCTTAGTTGAAAACTTAGGTATTATCAATAAATATATTCATTAATTATATGCAAAGTTGTATTCAAGAGTTAACCCACCTAACTTATGCGAGAGAATAAATTCCAATTTTATAACTTGTAATCATTCTAAGAAGTATTAAACATTGAATTATACTAGTTGTTATGATTAAGATCCCAAATTTATCCCTAAATCAAAATATGGTCTATGATACAAAAAAAAAAAAGTCTCATATATAGGTAGACATTTTTTAAAATTTCAAATGTATCATTCAGTTGTTGATATTAGCCTAGAATCACAATTATTCATATAAGATGGCCAAAGAAACAAAAGTTAGCTCTATTTACGTAATAGTTGCTTGCTTCACAAACAATAATAACAACAACAATTGAGGCTAGGGATGACAACGGAGCGGGACGAGGATGAATTTCGCTATCTCATACGCATCCCCAAAGAAAAAAATTCATCTTCATCCTTATTCTCAAATCCAACGGGTATCAAATTTTTATGTCATCCTCATTAGGTAACGAGTATATACGCGTAATCGTACCTACTTTCTTACTATTTCAATATAAATTAGTTATTTTTTATAAAATAAAAAAATTACGGCAAAGAAAATATAATGTTACCAAATATTTAATATCAAAAGAAAGGTATTATCATTTCTTCAATATCAAATATTTAGAAAAAAATTATAATTGTATATGTTTCAAATTAGAGTACGAGATGAAATTTCATGAGAACTAAAATATTTATGAAATTTACATATGTTAATGAAATTTAGTTGATAAAAATTAAAAATGTATTTAAAAAATATAAAAGGAAAAACTTATTCAAATTAAAAAATATTTTAAGTGTCTCTCTACTTTAATTTTTTAAATTCTAATAAAATCTATTGTTGTATACAATAATAAAAATTATAATACACCACTTGATCAAAATCACCAAAATAAATAAGATTAAACTAATAATAATTGAAAATTAACATAGATCTCTCATCTTTTGAACATAGTAACAAAAAATATTCACGATAATTACATTAAATTATTATCACTACAAGAAAATTTATTTTTATCAAGGGATTTTTTTAGCATTTTTGGGGTTTTCAACCCCTGCTAAAGGAGTTACCCGTGGTTTGTTTTTCTCCTAGAAAAATCAACTTCGTTAACAGATTATCGACGATTTTGACTAATCCCTAGTAAGGCAATACTTACCGACGATTTTGAAACTCCTGGTATTTACTAGAGATATAGAACCCCTGGTATTTAATGGTGGTTTGGAACCCCTAATATTTACCGGCAGTTTGAAACCTCTGGTATTTACCGATGGTTTTGGAACTCCTGGTATTTACCAGCAGTTTTGGAACCCTTGGTATTTACCGAGAGTTTTGGAACCACTATTATTTACCTACAGTTCTGGAACCCTTAGTACTTTGCGGGGGGTTTTGCAAACCTCTTCTAGTGTCAACAATTTTAAATTCTTTATACTGAATGACAATACAAAATGTCCTTTTTGAATGTTTTTCATCCTATTACAAGAAAAATACTTGTTATCTACGAAAATTTATCTATCAAAATATGGTTCGTAGATAATTTTATTTTATCTATGAAAATAGAATACATTATCTACGAAAGTTTCCTAGGTAATGATAAAATACATTATCTACGACGTTTTCATAGGTAACCATGACAAACTTTTCATACGAAGTATTACTTACGACATTCAGCGTAGAAAATAAATATCATTTAGAAATATAAAATTATTAAAGAAAATGTTACCTATGAGATAGTTTCGTATGTAATCTTATATAATTTATTTATTTTTATTCAAAAATATGTTTTTAGAATATAATTCATTCTAAAACAACTCAAGTTCACTCGTTCATCCCCTTACTAATTCTCACCTTATTCATGTTCTTCATCCCTCTCATTGCTCGTTTTCAAGTTCATACCTTACTGATGGTTGTTCTCATTAATCCAGCTCACCCAATGTCTCACTAAAAGTTGTTCATCAGACACTCAGTGTGAGGTTCATCCCAAGTTGACGCTCACGCTCACACAACGTTGATTGCGGTTTGTCCCTGATGCTCTCTATCTCGACCCATCTTGCGAGTGTTTGAACGCCATATGTGTTGAGGAAAGCAGAGACCGAACCCAACTCGCGATTGTGCAAACGCGATTTTTCGAATTGAGTTTTTTTATTCAAAAAGAAGAAATTGAGGTTTTTCCCAAGTAAGTGATTGGTTTAGGGTTTTATATTTTACATTTTTTTGGAAAATTTTATTCAATCCTCCACTTTTCCAATCTTAATCTTAGTACCAATGTAATTTTAATACAAGGTTTAGGCCCCAAATTAATTGTCTTGAAATATAAAAGGAACAAGCACTATCGTAGAAACATTGGACACAAACATGTATAACAATTATGTATTTCATTTTATATTTTATGTTATCTACTTTATTTTATATTTTTAGTTTTAATGTTCATTTGATGTGATGATATATATGAATGTTCTTAGAACCTTTATAAAAATGTGCTATTATTTTTGAAGATGTTACTTGACTGCTAGGATGTTTGTAGGATCTACAAGTGAAGGTCAACTTTTATGTCTAGACATCATTTCTCTTGTGTATCATTTAAAATTACTATATTTTTTTATTCTAAAATCTTTTATGAGCTATAATTGAGTAGACAAATTGCCTATCTACAATTAGAGTTTAGAAGTAAGTCCAGACATCAATTAATATTTGTAAAGATATTTAATGATAATTTTGACAAATTAAAATTATTTTAAATTTTTTATAATTTTTTTATTATAATGTTACCTATGAAAAAATTCGTATGTTAAATACCTACGAAGATTGTCGTACATAATTACCTACAAAGATTTTTGTAGGTAATTTACATACCCAAAATGTTGGAGATAAATTATCTACGACATTTTTCGTAGATAATTTACCTATGAAGATTTTCGTAGATAATTTACATACGCAAAATGTTGCAGATAAATTACCTATGATAATTTTCGTATATAAGTTACTTACGAAATATTTCATAGATAACTCCAGTTGTAAATTATCCACGACTATTTTCGTAGATAATCATATTCGTAGGTTATTCGTAAATAATTATCTACGTCTTTTTTTCGTAGACAATATTCGTACATTATCTACGAAGCATATTTTCATACAAAGTTACCTACCAGCTCAATACCTACAAAATTTGCTTCTTAGGTAATTTGTAGATAGCAACACATTACCTACAAAAATAACACATTACCTACGAAAAATTGGTGTAGATAATAAGCTAATTTCTTGTAATGTCCCCGCAATGCAATTCATTATTTATTGATGTTTTTACTTATTTTTCAAATTCGCTTAATTTTATTTGTTACACTTTTTGAATGCATATAATTCCTAAAACATGTGATATAAAAAGCAACAATTCTAACATTTGGACATATGTTTATAACTACAAATAACATTCATAAAAACAAGGAACATTGTCTATAAGTTCAAGGTAGATAATAAAGTTTAAATGTTCAATTACGATATCTTTGTTCTTATAGTTATAAAGTCTAACATAATGAAAGTCTAATAAGATTCTTCAATTGTCAATCTTGATTTGAATCATTTGTTTCTTCATTAAGAACACTCCCTTCATCATATACCTAACATAAAAAATAATCATAATTAGTAACATTTTTTATCGTATAAAATATTTATTTAATGCTTTTGATTAGAGATTACAAATTATCGTATAATATATATATATATATATATATATATATATATATATATATATATGTGTGTGTGTGTGTGTGTGTGTGTGTGTGTGTGTGTATTATAGTAAATAAAATTTATTTATACAATTATGGTGATAAAATTACTTATAATAATGATTTAGAAAATACAAAATAATTATATAAAAAACACCAAAATAGTATTCTACATCATAAAAATAAACAACAAATAAAAATATTAAAAAATGATCAAATGTGTGCCATAGAAACAATTTGATAAACCATTGAATGAAATCACACAAAGGAATAGGAATGTATAATTAAGTGTATGATAAGTTGAAAAATACCTTAGAGATTAATAAATTTTTTCAAATATCAACATAGTCGAACTATTCATAGATAACAAAAATTGTTTTAGCAAAACAAAAGAGTTCATCAACTAAAAAGAAAATTAATAATTAAAGAATAAAGAAGATAAATTTTTTATATTACCTAGTAAATAAAAGGTTTATGCTATTCAATACTTAAATTGAAAGTTTAACATTTTCACATGAAAATAAAAATACACAATAACTAAAAATATGAAAACATATCATAAATTTCAAATGTAAGACATAAAAAATATTTCATTGACACACATCATTTAAACATAATTGTGCAAAGGTTATGATAAGAGAAAAAGTATCTTGGAGATGTGAACGAAATCAATGACAAGCCAAACAATTGGAAGAAAGAAAGAATAAAAAGTATGTAGTGTATATATATAGCATAAATTTCAAATGTAAGACATAAAAAATATTTCGTTGACACACATAATTTGAACATAATTGCACAAAGGTTGTGATAAGAAAAAAAGTATCTTGGAGATGTGAACGAAATCTGTGACAAGACAAATAATTGGAAGAAAGAAATAATAGAAAGTGTGTAGTGTACACACACACACACACACACACACACACACACACATATATATATATATATATATATATATATATATATAGATAATAAAAAAAAAAAAAAAAAATAATTTCTTATTATATATATATATATATATATTTATAATAATAAAAAGAAAAAAATATAATTTTATATTATATATATATATATATATATATATATTATATATATATATATAAATTTAAACAAGGATGAGGTGAAAATGGGTATTATGGCAGGTATATGGACAGGTACGGGAGAGATATGTACATACCCAACCTGGCCTAGGCTCGACCTACCACGGGTTGATCACTTAGTGAGCCAACCCAACCCGACTCATTTATTAGTGAGCCAAAAAATTTGAATCGGGTCTAGCCCACCACAGGTTGGTAGGTTAAATGATTAGCTCACAAGCTCACTTAATTAAAAAAAGTATAATTTTTTTATTTTTTTCGGTCAAAACTAAATTATAATTCTAATTAAAATCTAAATAAATTATAATACAATCCAAATACAAACCAAAATCACAAAAATACAAATTATCTTTGTGTTGGCTAAAGAAAACAATCTAACCTGACCCAAATGCAAAGTCCAACTTAATAAAAAAACACTTGTGCGATCCTTTATTTACGAGTTGGTGAGCCAGGTTCTAGGTGAGCCAGGTCAAAAATCAATCCATATTAAAATTTGTAAAAAATTTTCAACCTAACCCAGCTTGAACGCATGATGGGTCGGGTTGGCTCGCGGGTTACAACCCATTTTGACAGCTTTAATACTCATCCCCATCCCCCAATTAAAAAAATCGGATATTACCCATACTCATACTCCTACCCAGTCAATGTAGAGATTCCTTGTCAAAACAAGGATTAGTTTGAGCAATACTGATAAAGGCATATTTATTTGTCATCCTTAGTGGAAACCATGGTGACAACAACGAAGAAAGAAAAGGAGAAGGGGTAATGATGGCAGTGGCTCCCCAATGGCACGCTCTCGCACCCATGGAGTGAAAGAAAACAATATTGAACTTTCCCAAGTTCTGATTAGGAACTTGGACGCTCACAAATGAAGCAAGCCTAAGAGACACACTCCAAATTTTAAGGGAACTTTAAAGAGTAAAGAAGACAACTTATAAAGTAGATTGAATTCAATACTCATCAAAGTTATCTACAAGAGGGGTGGGGTATGCCTCATATATATAGCAATGGAGGCAACCTATGCACACAAAACATATTCAATGTGGGACTAAGAGAGATGGATTCTACCAATAGAAGGTGCAATGTGCCTAGTGAGGAATAAACCACATATCGGCCAAATCTTCATAGTTCATAGGCTTTATGTGTGCCAAGCTTCCTTGGGAATTCACAACTCGTGACTGGTAGGATGGACAAACTAAGGAATATCACGTGTTGCACGAAATTTGGAGATGAGAAGTTGCACTTTTACATTTATGTTTCAACCTGGGTAAAGTCCCATATAAGGGAGATCACATTTCCTCTACAAGTTTATATACCCAAACTTCATGCAATCCTATTAAATGATTGTGGATTTTCACCACTTACATTACCTACTTGCCTAGTGAGCATTGGTTACACCTTACTTATACTCGAGACTCGTAGTTGGAAATACTCCAGCTTTTTTATGCGTAAAAGACAAAGAGTCCCATATCGGACAAAGGAAAATATTACCAAGTGTTTATATACTTGGATTTCAACTATAAATGCAAATCAATATGATATAGTGTTTCCTCCATGACCAATGCACTCTAAATGGATTGTCATCTCCAACTTGCTAACCTTCAAATTTAATGAGTCAAGTTCTATAATGGGATAATGTATGGAAATAACATACCACCCAATCAACAAACCTCCCACTCAAAGCCCTTCTAAGTCTAACTGAGATCATTATTGTATCTAACTTAGAGCACCTAATCTCTTCTCGGGTCAAATTGATGAAGCCTCGAGTAATTGAGTGGATAAATAATTCACAACGTGCTTGCTTTTGTTTAAACTAAATATTTTAGTTAAAAACACAACTTCTAATTCCAAACCTACATGCTAATTTGAATACATTTCAAGCCAAATTCAAAATTCACCCTAATTTTTCTCCCTCTCATATTTTTATCTCATATTTAAAATAAATATTTTATTTTATTTTAAAAGTTAAGAAATATTAAATCTATTCTGTTATTTGCATGTTTGTATTTATTCCATTTTTAATTAGTTTAAATATAAGTACTTACTATAATTTAAAAATAAAAAAAAAGATGAGATAAAAAAGTGTATAAATATTTTCCATCAATGGGAGCACTGCATGTAGCTTTTCTTCTCTCTCCTTCACAACCTTTTCTTTTCCTCCTCTGTAAAAGTGCACCCAAACACTCCCTTCCTCTGCCACCGCTAACACCAACCCTTGTCACCAAAATCGCCGATCTCAAGGAACCACCCTAACGCTCTCTCCACCGATTCCGCCATGGCCAAGAAGCGCAAGTCCATCACCACCAGCCTCGACGAGGTCGATCGGACTCTCTACGCCTCCTTCTGCACCGCCGCCAATTCTCTCTCCCAGCTCTACACGCACACCATGAACCACCAGAAGCTATCCTTTAACGCCGGTGAACGCCACGCCATGGTGATAAAGCTCGCCCCTTTTTTCGTTGTTTCTTGTCCTTTTCCATTTTGCTAAGATAGAAAAAGGGTTTTTTTTTTTTTTGTTGGGAAAGTTGAATTTGGATTTGATTTTTTTTTCTTTTATTTGGGTCTTCTTTTGATCGGTTTTTGGGAGTTTAGATTGCTGGGATTTTGTGTTGGTTGGTAAAATAGAGAACATGATTTTTTTTTTTTGCCGTTTTTTAAAATTTAAATATGTTTTTGTGTTTGATTTTGAATTCGGGCAGATTGGATTTGGATGAAAATGTGGAATTTTTTTTTTTCCTGTTCAGACATGCTTGAATCAGAGTTTGTTCATTTTAGTTAGACAATTTGAGTATACATTATTTGAACAAGTTGTAGCTGCTTTTGATATCTTTACATTTGGGAAAGTTTGTTACTATTTAAACTATTTTTTTTTTGTTGTTGTTGCTGTTGTTGTTGAGTACTGGTTCTCTTTTTTTAACTAATATTTTCTTATTGATTGTTGGAATTGTTTTGACTCCCATATTGACCTCATTTTTAGTGATTCAATTGTGCTGTTTATCTCATCTTTCATGTATTTCGATTGGTTGTGCAGCTGCAAGTAGGGGTATCCTTATATATACTTTCTTTCGTGTTGTGAATCAAAACTTTTGCTGGTTCCACTTTTCCAGTTGTAACTGCAGCATAATTATTATTAGTGTGTCTAGTATGTGCTTTATTCTTATGTTTGGGGTCTTGACCATGCGTTTCTATTTTCGCTGCGGGATGTTTTGATTTCAGGAAAATCTTTATCAGTGGATTTGGAGACAACAAGAAGGAGGATCAAGGGTTGCAACAGTTGATGTGCTCAACTACATTCAGGTTGGTTTGCCATTTCTTCCTTTTGCATATAATATAATATTATTGTGCATGCTTGTACTGTTGAGATTGGGGGATTGTTATGTAGCAAACAGATATAACACAAGGATTAATGTCGTGGACTTAGGTTATTGCAAATGAGTTATGTATTAATGACTTATGAAAGGCCAAAGGATCAGAAAAACTGGTTTAGTTGAGACATTATTTTTTATATCAATGTTTTTAAAGTTGTGGTTGTGGTAGCATTGCAATTACATGCACAATAAATACAAAATTGCAGGGATATATGGCCAATGCAGCAACATCTGGGATTGTGGATAGACTGCTTCTTAAAACCTTGTAATGGACTATTGACCGGATCATGGGCTAAATTTTTCACTTGAGGTTGTCAACTTATAAGCTTTCTGAACCAAGCCTGACAAAACAAAAAGCTTCATATAGTCAGTCTATAAACCAGCTAGGATCATCCGAGTGTTATTTTGCCTCACAGGGAAAGAAACTGGTAGGGATGCTTGCTTAATTATTCAATTTTGTCTCCATAGCCAGGGTCACTGTCCTTGACCTCTCTCTGGCAACTTTCTCTCTCTCTCTGGTCTTTTCGGCATGCGAAGCTTGAGCGTTGAATGAATGTTAATTGTTAATTTTTTAAACTCTTGAGATTGATATATTCATTCATTAATGTTTTTTATAATATGAAATCATGGTAGTTGAATTGAGGTGCAAATTATGTATCGGAAAGTTTGTGAATAGCAAGATTCATGATTCACAAACACTTAAAAATGTAAGATATACTTAAATATATAAGATATATAAACATGCAAAGATACAATTAATAACAAAACAACCTCAGTCAAAAAGAGTGGTTGTATTTGTGTACTTATTTGTGCATTTATTTACTACAATTTCAGCAACACAACCTTAAAAAATAATGTGGTATAAAGATTCCTATAACCATAGTTGTTCCGCAGCTCTTCTGTTTTCTCATCCCCCTATTTTTGCTGTCCACAATCTTCCACTGCTCTTCCGCTCTTCCTACTGTCCTGCTCCTCCTGTTGTCGTATTGCAGTTCCTGCTCTTTTACTAAGTTTGTGCTAATGGTTGGAGAAGCAAGCACAGAGGAACCATTACCACCTATTTTTTGTTTAGTTCATGGTTTAAAAGAAACTAAATTTATTTTTTTACCAAACCAGTTTGCATGATCCAACCCAGTTCAAGTAAAGCCCAAATGCAAATTTACAGTGATTTAGGGCACGATAGAGACCAGAATCGCGATTCATGCAATTGTGAGAACTAATTGAATGATACAAGAGTGATGCAGGAGTAAATGTATGGTGAGGGAAAAGAATAGTATCGTATTGTACAATTTGTATGTGTGTATCACAGTATACTTACTACCATGAAATAGTCTAGGTTATGCATTGTTTAAAATGTTGCTTATTAAGACATATATTATAAAAGCTATTTTGCTCCCCCCATATTTCATCTTCTGTACTTATATAACAGGTGAAGTGTATATTGGTATACATGTGCTATTTCAAATATTCAAGCACATGAATTCTTTTAATCCACCCAGGCTTTAGAAGGTGGTTTGTGATTACAAAGTACCCTATAAGCTCAAAGGAGAGTTTTATCATACTGATGTAATCCTAGTTATAATCCATGATTGTGAATATTGAACTTCAACGGGACAACTAGAGTAACATTGTAAATGACATGCAGTGTCAATCTTTTCCATTTGTGATACTCATTTTTTCAAAATTATTGATGATTTGGGTGGTGAAGTATATGAAAGTCCATTCGTCTTGCAGAATGAGCTGGATTATTGTGAAGATCCATCTATGTCACCTAGAGCACCACTGCAACACCACCAGTCACAACCAACATTGCATATCCCTGTCTCGGGCTTTCCCGTCACTTCAGCGTCTTCTGGCCAAACTATAGCTGCACACGGACTTCGTGCCGAACCAGGTGAAAATCAACCGAAGAATTCTGTGTTTTCAAATGCCTTGTCAAGTCCAATACGCCGAAGCCTTCAACATTATCAAATCGGCGAGGGAGGATGCTACAGCAATGGTCCCTTCATGGGGAGTGGAAACCGGAACACTGAACATGGCTTTCTTCTTCAGCAAGGCAGGGAATCAACAATAGTGAACTCCAATGATTCTGCCATGGATATGCATCCAGACTAGTCCTGTATATTGGTTTATCAATTGGAAATTCTTAACTCACCAGCCTTCTGCAACAGCTACGAAAGAAACCAACAACCTTGGAAATTCTATGTCTGGATTTTTCTCATCGGATCTTGCAAGAAACGACCGGCGGAAGAAGGAACCAATTCTGTTAACCTTTTACTATGCTTATGTCAACCTTATGATTGGTTTGGGGTTCTTAGTGGTTTTTGTAAAGTTCTCTCTGTTAAGAGTTTTATTTTGTACCTTGAATTGTTTCAACCCTCGCTCTTTCACCAAAAAGGATGTCTTTTTCAGTGTAGGGCTGATTCTGAAGTTTAATATGTAAATTTTCTCTATATGGCAATTTACAGCTTCAATTTTCTTTTTGGTGCCTGCCTTGCTTTTCTTTTCTTGTAGTGTGTTCAAAGATCTCTGTGAGGTTACTTGCAGAAAAAAAGTTCAGAGATTTCTTTGTTTTTCTTCTTCAATACACAGTTTCAACTGATGTATATAAACTTATCGGAACATGGGTTTTTTTACAATTTTGATCTTGAAAGGTATTTTAGTGACCTAAGAGAAAAGGGTGAATATATATTGCCTTTAACCATATCTTGATTCCTTAGTAATTTGGGATTTTTGAACCTACCAGATCAATCTTGAACAATTTTATTGACCAATAACTTTGTCTTTCTTTTTCTGAATTTTTCTTCATTGTTCTTTATGCCAACAGGTTAAGCCTTTTGCCCAATGCTCATTAACTGTGTCAAGCTTTCAAAGTGGAGAAAAACTCATTTCATTCAATTTCCGACTCTCCTGAAGTTACATAATTTTCTCCTAATAATCTAAGCTTCCTTTTAAAATTTCCACTAAGGAATCAACCCACATCTATAGTTGAGTTTTTCCAGAAAAAATTATTAGGGAGATATAACACTAATGAGATACAAGTCTAATACACATAACTTTAAGACAAATAGTTTATAGGTCTTTATCCTTTTATGATGTTCAACTTTCTCATTTTTTATTAATGTGAGACTTAGACTCAAACTTGGATTTTCAACTCTCTCTCTCTATATATATATATATATATATATATATATATATATATATATTACACACTTCCTATTTTTCTTTTCAAAACCTTTGTACAATGTTCAAAATTATGTATGTAAATTAAATATTTTTTATTTCTCACATTTAAATATTTATATTTTTTAAATATTTATATTTATTGTATTTTTTCTATTCACATGAAAATGTTTAACAATATTAACTTAAGTGTTCAATAGTATAAACATTTTATTTACTAGTTAATATTTTTCATTTACTAGTTAGTATACAAAACTTATCTATTTATCTTCTTTATTCTATTATGATTAATTTTTGTTTTAAACGAAGAACTCTTTTGTTTCGTTAAAACAATTTTTATTATATCTCAATCGTTCGACTATATTGATATTTGAAAATTTTTCTTAGATCTCTAAGGTTTTTTTCATCTAATCATACCATTAACTATACATTTTTTTTCTTCTTTGTACGATTTCATTCAACAGTCTATGAAATTGTTTCTATTTGATCATTCTTATAATCTTTTTATTTGTTGTTTATTTTTATAATGTAGAATGTTGTTTTTATATTTTTTTATATAATTATTTTTATTTTCTAACTCATTATCATATCATATGTGTAATTTTATTACTATAATTATATCAATAAATTTTATCTACTATAATATAGCTATATCTGCCATGAATTTTTTTATCACCATCCAATATATATTGAAGTTCAAAATATAAAAGATTTATGTTAAATTTTAATTATTATTAGTTTAATCTTTGTTCTTTATGTGATTTTGATCAAGTAATGTATTATGATTTTTTTAGTGTGAAAAAAATATTTCATTAGAGTTAAAAAAATTGAAGTAAACATACATTTAAAATATTTTTAATTTAAATATTTGTTTTCCTTTTATATTTTTTAAAAGTGTTTTTAATTTTTATCAACTAGGTAATATTAACATTGCAAATTTAATAAATGTTTTCACTAGTGTAAAATTTTATTTGGTATTTTAATTTGAAATATATAAAATTAAAATTATTTTTAGAATATTTGATATTAAAGAAACAATAATTCTCGTGAATACCTCACAAGAGAGGAATGAATACCTTACAAAAGATTTGGGATTAGAAAGGAAAACCTAGATTGATAGTTGTGTTACCTATGTGTGATGCCTATCTTTGGATTTCATACGTTAAAACCATCTCACTCTTTCATTCCCTACACTTCTTTTTCATATTTTTCTTTTGGATTTTGTTTTTATTTAATTTAATTTAATTTTTATTTCTTATTATTAGTTTTGTAAAACAAAAACTTTTTTTTTTTGAATATTTTTTAAAATAAATTTTATTTACCTGAACGAAATTGGGTGTTGACCTAAAGTACTAATTATTCTTCATAATCTAAAAAATTAAAACAAAGAGAAACATTTCTAAAAATAAAAGCCTAATAAAAAAACATATGTAAATTATAATGATCGACTCTCATATTTGTTCACTTTCATTGAAAATTACAACTTCTAATGGTTCAATCAAGAGATAAACAATCTCAAGAATTTCATTGTCATCAATGAAAAGTCATAATTTAGTTTTCTCTAGTTTGTATTTTGAGGAATTTCTTAAGAGAATATGAAAATTGTTATGGACAAATACTATCCACCCTTTTAGATGTCATCTTATTATTTATTTTCAAAGAGTGTATAAAAGAGTAGGTATTCTTTTCATAACAAGAAGAAGAACATGGTTGTCCAAGTACCTTAAGAGTTATATTTCGAGGTGTCGGTGCATGAGCTCCATGAACAATTCATCACAATTTTGCATTCATTTTACCTTTATCCCTTAAAGAGTCAACACCAACAAAACCTTCCATTCCATTTGAAAAGTTAGCAAATTCTATATTTACTTGTCTCATTACACCCACATCATCAAAGTACCTCTTAAAACATTTCTTCTTTTCATGAGTAAGTTTCACATCTTAATGTGGTACATATCTTTGTGAATCTTCATTTAACCATTTATGACTATAATATCTACAATATTAAAAATGCATAGATATAAATTAACATAACATTATAAGTTTATGATATTATAGATAATATGTATACAATAAAATATAATCATAAAAGAATTTAACTATACAATTACCTTGAATTTAAAAAAAGAGCAAGATAATGAAGATATGTGATACTCTTAGTCCAACAATAAATTAATATTGAGTTTACTGCCTCAAAGGATGAATGTTCAACTTTTGTCTTTATTTCATGTTGGTATATGACTTTTCTCACATTTTAAATCATTGAATCCCACATTTCATATATTAAGTGAAGAGTAGTAATATCTATATCTTTTTTTGTGTGAAAATCATAAATAAGAGCACCAAAAGCCAGTATATAATCGACCTTCATCCATCAATTATTAGTTAATAGAATTTCTTTCACAAATTGCACACTACCTACATTACCTTCTTTGTAAGAAAACCATTCATCACTAATAACCATCTCTTGGAGTTCTTATTTCAAATTCTAAACCTTTTTTAGCATGACTCTGGTTGAAGTGAATATTGTTGAAGCAACAGAAAGCAACTTCAATGAGTTGTAATTATTGAACATTGATAATCTCATAGAGTGTCCACAATAAAGCTTTCAATATAGGTAACATCATCAACAATTTGTGTGATCCAAGAACATTCTTGATAAGTATCACTATCTTTTTTGTTACTTTTTGCTGCACAAATATTTTTTAATACAAGATTCAAAGTTTGCACTACACAAGAAATCTAAGTTATGAAATCAAGATTTATTGTCTACTTACTTCAACTTTCAAAACTTGAACGACATAAAGAACAAGTGAGACTATAAGATACAAACAAGACATATATTGGATGAAGAAGTTAATAAAGCCTTAATGCATGATATTCTAGTTCGTCCATTATCATATAATTTCATCATATGTATGAAGAAAGAATCATAATTAAATGCTATGGAACAATCATATGAAAATGTAAACTAATTACTTAAAATCATATTAAATGAGTAGCAAAATACAAATATGAAAAAAAACTAGAAAATGTTATTAACCAATATTATTAGTCGTGGCTTTAGTATCATTATTAGACAATAAGGATGAAAATCCTATTGATCTCTCGTGATTTTAAAACTAATTATGTTGCTTGACTATGTTTAGTTGTAACTAATTTTCTTCCTTAGTTTGATGTAGAGTGGGTCGGGTAGAAATTTTTAACCTGCCAGCCCATTTAAGCTTGTCCCCCTTACCACCTCCCTAGCCTACCAAATTGGCGGGCAGCCCACCTCTGACCCTTTGGCCAGTTTTGTTTTTTATTTTTTAAATAAAAATAATAAAAAATATTAAATGTTTTATATTATATTTTTGTAAAAATGTAAAAATGTAATACTATTATAATTTAAATCATTAACACATACAAATAAGTTTCAATTATTTGTTATAATAGAGTAATTTAACGTGTAAATGTAATAATTATTTTATTTTATTCAATTATAAATATTAATTAATAAATTAAAAGTTAAAAAAAAATTATATAATTAAATATGCTTTAAATATTTATTTATAAGTATATGCAAACAAATTTTAAACATAAAATTAAAAAAAATATATATTTTAAAAAATTTTAAAAATAAAAAAAAAGTGGTGTGGCAACATGTCGATATGTCCTGTGGTAGGACGAGTTGCAATTTCTAGTCTATTTTTTAGTGGCGGACTAGTCCACTACGACGTATTTTTTGTGGGCTAAGAGTGAGTCAACGAACCCATTTTGTCATCCGTATTCTAATGTATTTAAATAGCATATTGTGTATTTTTTCAAGAGAACTCGTTCATTCTCTTAATAAAATTCATTTTCTCTCCATTTTCTTTTCTCTTATGGTGATAAGGTGTAGAATGCTAATAATCATCAATAGAGTTATGACATAATTAACAAAATAGAAGTCATGCTTGAGCATGACTTTAGTCCAATTTCACACCACAAAAGTTGTGTTGTTAGTGCATTACTTCTTTGAGCATTTTAAATTGAAACTAAAGTCGTGTATGGTGAACACGTCTTCTACATGTGAAGTCATTCTTCTTGAGCACAACTTATTTATAAACAATAGAATTTTTGAAAATTTGTTATTTCTTATAATTTAAGTATAAAATTAGACAATTTTGGTAAAAAAAAACCTTGAGATAAAGAACATAGCAACTTTCTTTAGTTATTTTGTAACAAATGAAATACAATTTGCCTACCATGTAGATGGTTCAAACCCAAAGTGTGCAATGCTGATTAAATATGTTTTTACTTTTACATTTTTTAAATTAAATATGCTATTTTCTTATCAAATTTACCTTGCTAACATTTTGAAGAAAGTGGCAATTTTTTTTAGTGTGGTGTTTTAGATAGACATAATATTTAACCTATATGATTCTACTACATTTGTTTGTGTATTATTTAAATAAATAATTTTTTTGAAAGTTTGAGAATATCATTTAAAATCACTCGTTTTCTTGTTTTATTAGTCTTAGGTTGTTTGAAAGTCTTTAGTCTTTTAGAAAATTTTATATAGATAACATTAATAACACGCCATTAAGTGCAAAGTGAAAAAAAATATAAAAATCACTAATTGAATCCCAAGTAATGTTTTATAATTGCATAATACTAGGAATTTAATTATTCTTTAATAAAAAACTCGATTTGAGAATCCAAGCACAAAAGAGAAATAAAATAATCTTTTTGAAAAACAAAAACTTAAGTGTTTCAATTTATGGTCTTCTAATACTCAGAAATATCTTTTCTAAAATAGCTTTATTATTTAAATATAATATTTATTTACTGTGAGATAGAAATACCACAAGTGTGTATGTATAAGAGAGTAATAGCATACCCCTTATTTATTTATTTATTTATTTATATAAAACCTAATTGCAAGTGTTATTTTACTAGTTTTTTTTTATCAAAATAGTGCATTTTTATACATAAATTACCAAAATAGGCAAATTTTAAATAAATTACATAATTTGGTGTAAGTCGGATTCAGATTATCATTTCAACTTCTATTTTGTAGAAGTCCATGGACTTAGAAGAAGATTTTGAATTTTAATTTTAAAATAAAAAATTGTGTGCAAGAACTCCACCTTTGTTAATCAAGTTGTCACGTGAGTAGGGGTGATAATAGCATAAGTCTGATTCGTCGGATCAGTCCCCAAAAATAAAGTGGGACATGTCAGGATAGTGAATCTGCATGCCTGTACTGGCTTGGCCCACAAAAGTTCGTAACCTGTGTGGACTGATCTGCAAATCCGTTTAACAAAATTTGCACTTGTGTATAACAGTTATTTTTTTTATGGACTACTGCATTAATATTTCAAATTCTTGTATGACTGAAATAGACAAGTATTATGTATTTTTTAATGTGATAAAAGTTAAAGAATACATATCATAGTATAAATATGAATATGATGAGAATGTTAAATTATCAATTTATCATCCAACTTCTCAAAATCTATGCTTAATTTTGTAAACTTCTTAAAGTTTTCTCTTAATTTTGTGAACTTCTTAAAATTTTCTAATTCTTTAAACATGAAAATTCTTATCATAAAAATTAAAAAAAGTTTGAAAAAACATAATAATAAAAAAGCGAACTAACCCACATTTATGCGGAGCAAGCCAAACATTTCAAATCTACGGTTAAAATACCAGATGAGGCACACTAACCCGCATTGACCCACATTGTGCGGACTGCAAACCTAAATGAACCAGATCACCCTGCATTGTTACCCGAGCACACGATTCTCAAATCCTTTTTATCGAAATTAAAAGTTTCTGCAATAGATTTTTTTATGTAGACAAATAAAATCATGAACTCGAGATACGATTATAAATTTAATTTTTAATACTGAACACGTGCTTTCGACTTAGATTTCCATTACAGAAATCTTCTTTTAAAGTTGCCGTGATTTTGTTTTTTGTTTTTTTTTTTGCTTTTTGTGTTTCTTCTTTTCTTTGATGGTACTTTAAGAATAGAAAGTGTTTAACAATAGAATAAAATTTGCTTAAGAAATAATATCTTTTTGGGTTGAATAACAACTATTTATTTTAAAGAATAAGGGACTACCTTATATATTTTTATACTGAAATATTTTAGTATCTAGGTAGAAATTGTTCATTATAGTAGGTAGATAAAAGAAAAAAATTAAAATAATTCAACATATTGTTTGTTAGTTTAATAAATGATTATAAGTTTATTTTAAAATTAATGTAATATATAATTAGAAAATAATTATTTAGTTTACTTGGCGAGTAAAATTTCTTGCTTTATGATTTTTTATGAATTGAAATTAATAAATTCAAAAGCTGTCAAGACCGGAAGAAGTGCATGCATTCTGTTATGATTTTAAGATTTGATTGTGTTCGATATTTTCCAATAATTATTTTATTTTCTAATAAATTCCTAGAATGAGATATTTTTGTATAATTGTTCATTCTACATTAATTAATTAATTAATTAATCATTGTGATAATTAAATTTTGACTTGGGTGAGATATTTTACTTCTAATTAATTAATTTCAAAATCCACTGTCATGTTTATATTATTCACAAAATTATTATAAATAAATTCAAGGTATTCTATAATTTTTATTCCAAATGTTTTAAAATTTAAGTTTTGGATATATGATAACCAGAGTTAATAGGATAAATTTAACTTTTACAAATGTTCTTCGAGTGACACCTTTTGGATCTTCCGATTCTTCATGCACCGGACTTCACAATAATGAGAACTTATACCTAAGTTAATAGGAAATCTTAGATTTAAGGGTTAAATATGTTTTTGGTCTTTCAAGTTTCAGTGAAATTTGGAATTGGTCTCTCTTTAAAATTTTTGACCAATTTAATCATTCATATTTAAAAATACGTTAATTTAATTTTTTTAATCAACTTCTTTTGTTAAGTTTATATAATGTTTTAAACGCATTTTATAATAGTATTTGAATTGTTTACACTGTTTGACACAGTTTCGCTTCAATATGTTAACTTAAATATTATCATTAAATATATTTAAAATATCAAATAAATTTAACAAAATTTGATAAGATAACTAAATTTTCACATTTTTTAAGATGAATGACTAAATTAATATAAAATTTAAAAAATAGACTAATTTTAAAATGAGATAACAACATATTTAACTTGTAGATAATCATATGCTTCGTAATATATGCTATTGTATAATAGGATTCATGAGTCTGACCTGATTTAGACTTTAATCTAATGGTCTTTGTTGGATAAGTGTTGTTACCTATGATTCCTCAAGGCCTGGGAACTGGCTAGTCCAACAAAAATTACACAGATTAACTATTTTTTTTTTTATGTCAAATACCACGTAACTTAATATATTGTTAAAATAAAGTTATACCACAGAAGTAATTACCAATAGGAGTGAGAGTTGTGTGCTCACCTGACAACTTTACTGACGTATCAAAATCTTCTTCTGAACTCACAACTTCTATAAAAAAAAATAAAAGTTGCATGATTTAAACACGACATATTTTAAATTGTATAGTTTATTTTAAATTTACCTATTTTGATAATTTAAATATAAAAAATACATTATTTTATTTTAATGTGAAAGGAGAAGATAAAGGTTTCATGACATTTATTCATAGGACCCCACCGATAATAGTCTGATGTATCTTTCCGCCACACTCATTATTCATCTTTAAAATAATCTTAACCTAATAAAAAATAAAATTAAAAAAATAAGAAAAGAGACACAAATTCATTTTTTTTTTCTTTCCCCCTTTTACTTCACTAGCTTTATTCCAACCTTTCATTGCTCCAACGAGGCAATCGGAGTGCCGCCGCGGCCGCTGATTCAACGCACCGCCACCGCTGATCTCCGTCGCTGATTACCCGACAACGTTTTGGTATCTACGGTTCGTTTCTTCCTTAAATTTCATCTCTCTCTTTGTTTCCCGAGAAAGTGAGGAGAAGCGACAATGTTGAATCTCGCCTTTTCTCAGTGCGCTAATTATTATTAATTTAACATTTTTTTCTTTCTGAAAAGTGGATGAGTTTGTGTTTAAGAAAACAATTGGACGATTTCGAATTCTGAATGTGTAGATGTATTGGATATTCAGAGAAAGAATTTGTTGAGGATCGAGCAAGATTAGTATCTACAAAATGTTTATACAAATTCTGCTTTAATTTTGCGAAATTGGGAGGTTGTGAGAGAGAGAGGGAGAGGGAGAGGGAGAGAGAGAATTGCATGCTAAAATGTGTTTTTAGTGGGTTGATTGTCTTGAAATTGAGATCTTTTCTTTTCCTATTTTTCCATGTGGAATTTTACCAGTTTGTTATTTGGTTTTTAAACAAACTTGGGGTTGTGTCATAATGTAGTTCACTTTACCTGGTAGCTGACCTCGTCCAATAGAATAAGATTATCCTTATTTTTCTTTAGTGATGAATCAACAGTTGTTGTTTGAAATTTTATAAAAAAAAAGGTGCTTCGTTTAATAATGATTTCAAACTGTTCTTATAATCGTGGCCAAGTACAACAGCTTGATTCCTTGTGGCACTGTTTTAGATGTTTGAACCTCTGTACGACAGATTCGACTCATTATTGGAACATTAAGAAACATGGGAAACTCTTAGTGGTTTGGTACTTTGTTTGTCCTTGTTTTAGTGTCCTACTACGCATCTTCACTGTAATGCGTCTGTCTTTGTTGTCATGCAAACTCTGAATGCGATAAACTGAGCATATTCTATTAATTGTGTGAATAAAGGGATGGAAATTACTTTATGAAAACATGTAGAAGATAACTAGATAGAAATTGACATGATCATGCTGATAAATAAATTATTTTTTTTGTGAAAGGCCGTATGTTGAAATAGTTTTCTGGTGCGCCGATGAGCTGAACTGATGTTATTGACAGTCGAAGGTGGAGGATTCTTCTCTTCTTCAGCTTCAGGATATAGTAAGGGTTTGACCCTTCTTCTCTTGGGTCAGAGGAGTGAGGATAAATCCATGAGGGTTTTGCCGTTGAGCCAGTTCCAGTTGGTAGGCCAAGAATCTGACCACGAGCTCCAGCTGGCTTCCAGAAAGAAACGCCTCTCCAGCAGGTGCGCTTCCTTTGTTTGCTTCGGCTGCGCCTCTGCAAGTCTTGACACTGCATCTCATGTTAAAGTGGTCCATGCCAAACACCATGATGTCTCTTCAGGGACCCTGGTTTCCATCAACGGCCAGTATCCTCCTGACAATGTAAATGATGATAATAGACAGGTTGCACTTAAAAGTAGCTTAAAAAGGCAAGGAAATAAAAAACCAGTTCCTGTCGAGGTTGTTGCTGAACATGAGGCATCAGGTGGAAAGGAGAATGATGCTCATGTCCAAACAGAGAGAAGGAAAGTGCAATGGACTGATGCTTGTGGTAGTGAGCTTGTTCAATTACATGAATATGAACCCAGGTATTTGAATATTTTATTTTGTCTACTGACTTCTATATGCAAAAGTTTACATACTCAGTGCAGATACTTTTGCCGTTTTTGTTTTCGTTAAGAAGTTTGTTTGGGTGATCATATGTAAAGTTTGAAAGTTTTTGTCTCATGTCTCACGTTTTGTCACTAGGAACGCCTAGTACTTTATTTTGTCTGATTGATAGCAAATCACACATGCTTGTCCTCTGTTCTCCTTTCTTTTATTCTCACTGATTTAAAATTCTGATAGTTATTGTCACCGAAGGTCTAAGAAAGGATTGGGGCTTTGAGTGAAAATGGTTTGCATTTTTGTGAGCTAAAGAGTGAGCTGAATTCTGATTAGCCAGAGCAGACATACATTTAGCTTCACTTTTCAGACACAGTTCATTTAAAATTCTGATAGTTATTGTCACCGAAGGTCTAAGAAAGGATTGGGGCTTTGAGTGAAAATGGTTTGCATTTTTGTGAGCTAAAGAGTGAGCTGAATTCTGATTAGCCAGAGCAGACATACATTTAGCTTCACTTTTCAGACACAGTTCTGAACTGTAAGAAGCTTTATGTTTTGTTCTTTCATAGTACTGTCTATCAGGTCTAACTGATACGGTTCGTGAAACTAGTTTTAAATTTGAACAAGCCTAACTGATAACCTTGGTTTAGATGATTGAATAAATTGCATTATTTGCCTATCCATTTGAATGATTAATCTGATTGTTCTGAAGAGTCAGATTTTGCTTATTCTTCTGTTTGGTAATTCTGATCTTGTGATAAATTGGAGACCCCTTCCCAACCATGTTCTCTCTCTACGCTGTAAATTCAACATTTTGAAGGATTTCTCCATTGAACATTGGTACGTGGATAAATGCAGTAAATGGTCAATTACAGTATAGGGACAAAGGAGTCTTTCATCGATTATTGCTTATGGAGTTATGGTGATAAATAAATCTCTTCAGTATCTTTTCACCACTTCTGTGTCCAGCGTTTTCTATAATCAACAGGACTAGTAATACCGAAATGCTGTTAGGGTAGTGGTTCTCAAATTTATAGCTCATTACGTGTTATCCTGGTAATGCATTCTTAATCCTACAAAAGTTGCTTTTACGGTAAGTGATTACTCAAGCTGTGTAAGCATTACTATCTTTATCTTTACTTGAGGTACGATTTTAACTCGTAAGAGCTGGCATCTTGACAGCTACTCAGTATGATGCTTCACTCAACCCCCTAATAGGTAGCCCTTTTTGAGATATTGAGAGCTAACTTTGAAAGGCAGCTATTAAGCTGTGCTATGGGTGATTAATTAAGGCAGCATAGCCTATCAGGCCCAGGGTTAAAGGCTGGGAAGCATGGTAATGCAGATTACTCAACAATGGATCTTAGAATAACCTCTAATATCATCTTAAAATTTGTATTTAAAATTTAACTTATTTCTACAAAACTGACTTGTCCAACAAGGATGGGCCAAACTTTATTAGCATTTGCTTAGGTTTTATCTCTACATGATGTGATTCAACACCCTGTGAGATGATGTCTCAGCTGCCTCACACTACAACTCTCCAATCAACTTTTCTGGTCAACCTCTTCATTGGTAGCCTTTTCCTAGACACTGACAACAACTTTGATACGCCACAATTAAAGTAGGCTAGGGGTGACTGCAATTAGGGCTGCCTGCCAATAGAGAATCATATGTTGTAGGAAATCATGAGTTTGACTCCCACCTAGTAGAAATGAGAAATTTGAACTAAATATAAGAAAGAAGAGCTACATACCTATTGCGTTAAGGTTTTGGATTGGAAGTGGTGTCGTGTCTCTTTATGGGTTTGCTTGTTGCTCATTGATCCTGAATCTCTCTAGTGAATTCCCCCTCAAATGACCTAGCACTATAATATTTCTTTTCTATTTTGTAATCAGAGCCTTATTCTCAAAATTTTCGTTCAACTGCAATGGTTAATTTCAGTTCTTTTAGAACCATAGGTAACAGTCAAGTGGGGGGAGAGTAGAGAAAAAGAAAGAGGAAGAATTGAAAAGGATTCTTTTATTGTCGAATGTAGATTCAAGGAGTACCTCCTACAAATATATGAAAAGGAAACAAAAATAGAGGTTTGATTCGGTTTTGAAGTAAAAAGATCTAATTAAGCACACTAATTTATTCCAATTTAATTAGTTTGACTTGAAGGATTAGGTGTATTAGATGTAATCCAATTCGATTAATATCCCCAAATTTATTGTTTGTGCTAATATACTTTTGTTTGTATTTTAGGTAGGATTTCATCTTTGACAACCTTTGTTCAAGTTTCGATCACATAGAGTAAATCTTACTTTTTTTTGTACAAAATAGAACCTCTTATGACGTTAGTCCTCATACTATTATGGTTCCAATTAATCCCTGGAAGATTCTTTTGTTTACGACTTCTTCAAAAATTGTCTCTGAAGTAGTTGCTCGAGTATTTAATGTTAAATTAATCCCTCATATTATTTTGGTTTCCAATTTGTTTATAAAGTTTTGGAAGTCATGTAGTAGTGATGCATGCAACCTTGGAGGACTAAATTCGGTTTTCTCTAGCTTCTTTAATGGCTAAATCATTGCCTAAAGAGGTGAAACCTTCAGTTGTTGTCCGTTCAGATTTTGGACATTTTACAAGACCTTACCCTGTAGCTCTTCTAGATTAAATTTTCATGTCTTAGATGATTGACCAACATATGGCCGTAGTTTTCGCTCCAAATGGTAAGGTTCATGTTTCTCTTTTCTATTATATTAAACAATACAAATAAGGACGAACTATAATTAGTGTATTTTTTAATTTCTCATCCATTAACATGCTAGATTACAATCATTTGTTTTTTCTTTGATGTTATGAAACATTTTATTATTTTTAATGGCTGAACTGGATGTAATGGAACTTTCTAACCATGTTCCCGTGCAATATTTATATTTTACCTTTTCTTGTTTTGCCACGTAACTTATTCTTTGAGATCGTGATTGTTGTTCGTTGCAGCGAAGTGTCATCTGATGAATTTGAGTACGGGAATAACAAAACTTGTCACTGTGCTATAATGTAAATTGGCGTTCCAAAAGATAGATCCATTTTTTCGGTGTCAATTTGTTCATTGCTAACATATTCCATCACTGTGCATAAGGAAAAGGAGCAGATGTTTTCAGTCTAGTGGAGATCCATATGCCATGTCTTACCCGAGCAATCATTTGTCTCCATAAATGCTTGCTGTGGCCTTCAATTTTGTTCCTCTGTTTTTGATGAATTTTGTATATAATTTGTCATCTGAATTCTTTGGCTTTTGTCATCTGAATTTTGTATATAATCTGTTCTAGGTTTTTATTCTTTATATATAACTTAAACAAAGTTTGTTTTCTTTATATATATTTCTGTATTTATATATAGTTTCATGCTCTTTCGTTGTGTAGAAGTGGTACAGATATAACGATTTTGCCAAGTATATTTGCTGTCTGGATTGGGAAATGAACTTCTGATGCCAGCTTGGTATTCCCTTCTTATTTCAGAGAAATTTGGTTCCTTTTCTCTTTCTTTCATTCAGTTTTTTGAGTAATGAAGATTATGTGTCTGCAATTTTCCAAGAGGCAGCGAAGAAATGCCCTGTCTGATGAGAGGAAAAGATTGGCACTCTGTCTTGGCTTTCTTGTTTTTCTTGTGGATTTCATGGCAAACTTTTCAGTGTGCCAAAATATGGCAACTAATTTCTTTAACTTACTCAGATATTTTGCACAAATATAATTTGCATTATGCTATAGTAATGTATGGAGAGTCATATGCCACAGACACATATCTACCAAATGAATATTCTTCAGTGGAAGAAATAAGAACTATAATGCTGTCTTTGGTTCTAAAAATGTACTGAAGGAAGATCGATTAATGTGTGGGTTTGTATATTTTTACCAGCTACTTTCTCATGATTTATTTATATTCATTTTTCAAAACTCCAATCTCTATTTATCATCCATCTATATATATATATATATATATATATATATATATATATATATATATATATATTTTTTTTATTGCTACCACGTGTTAAATTATGTAATATTACATCTATAGTAACTCTGGGGTTCATCCTATGCTTCTGTAAAAATAATTGAGAAGCATACATTTTTTTTTCACTCAAAATTATGGTATTGCATTTAAGTGAAACTGCTGAATTAATTACTAACTCTTATTTTAGTATAATCAATAAACTAATCAATTCAATGAAACTATTACAGTGTGTTCATTCCATATTTAATAATTCTCCATACACTAGTTTTATTTTTTCCATACTCGAAGAGCACTTCCCCAGAGGCAATTTCTTTTACTCGTATTATTTTGAGAATAAATTTGTTTTATGTGTCATTTTTAAATAATGTCTTTTGAAATTCCAGCACCCATTTCTAACTTTTATCTTATCATTTCTAACTTTTATCACTTTATTTTAGCATTATACTTCCCCATATTTTTTATATTTAATATGTAATGGATTCTCGAATACAAATTTTATTTTGAGTACATATTTTTTTAATTTTCATAAATTTTTATAAGATATTACAATAGCGATTTCTTTAATGTATTTTGTTTTTTCATCTTTTCATAATAACATCATTACGAAAGAAATAAATTAAAGTTTATATAAAAATATAAATTTTATTTTAAGGACTAAATATGCTTTCCTCCTCATATTATTATAAAAAAAATCGTATTCCTCGAATTTAAGTTAAATTATTAAATATTTAACTTTTGTACTTTATAAAAGTCATATAAAGTGATTATCCAATGGTATCCGAAATGTTTTTTAGAATATAATATTAATTTTACAGAAAATGATAATATAATATTTACATATAATTTATTATTGAAAAGAATGTTTTGCCTAAGAAGAAATCATAACTTTTTATAATAATTTAGGAATAAAAACCATATTAAACTCTTATTTAAATTATCAATTTGAGCACAATTATTTTAATTCTAAAATATTGGATTATATAACCTTGGAGGTTCCAAGCAAAACAACCCAGGGCAGTGGCTGCATATTCTTAGGAAGGGAAGTCTCTATTATCCTTTGTGTTTTCTACACCAAAATCAGACAAAATTGAGTGGTTGATGATGCCAGATCACTTACCACGATCAAGTAAAAAATGAATATAGATTTTTTGTTGATTTTTTTAACATAAAATACATGAATTTTAATGTTTTAAAATATATAAAAAAAATGTTTTTAATATATAAAATAATGAAGTATAAAAAACGACATTCTTGGTCAGCTTTCAGTGGTTAAGACACTTACAACTCCTCTCACTTTGAGCCACTTTCTGGTGTAAACTTGGTCACACCTTATCCACACACATCTTCTCTGATTCTGATAAGATACCACAAAGTACAACCCAATACAAGAAAAAAAGGCTAAACCAGAATAAAATAAAGTAAAAATCTGAGCACAGTTAGTTAGCATCAGGAGAAAGAAAAAACAAAAATAAACAAAGAAATGTCTCTGGCATCTTCAATCCCATGCATCAAAATCCCACCTTGTTCCTCTTCTCCATCATGCTCTTCCTCAACTTCATCCTATTCTTTCAGGTTTTCTTCTTCCAAGCCTCACAGTGTCACTATAAGGAGCTCTCAGGCTGAAGGGCCTGTGAGAAGGCCAGTGGCACCCCAGATAAAAGAACCATCATCAGCAACTGTTCCTCCTCAGCTTCAGAAGCCAACACTTCCTTCTCAGACTCCTCCATCACCTCCACCACAGAAGCCTGCTACTGCTCTTGCTGGGGATGCTAAGAATCTCATTACATTAGAGTTTCAAAGGCAAAAGGCTAAGGAGTTGCAGGAATACTTCAAACAGAAGAAGCTTGAAGAAGCAAATCAGGGTCCTTTCTTTGGTTTCATAGGGAAAAATGAGATTAACAATGGAAGGTAAAACCTCTGCTATTGCCACATAATCAAATTGGATCTTTTCTATATCTGGGGTTTATGTTAATTGCATTTTCTTTATCTTGGCACATCTGGTTAATTGTTACCACCAGCTAATTGGTTCATTGCTTCCTTTTTTATTAATTTCTGTTCTTCTGTTCCTCAAATTCAAGAGGGTTTGCTCAAAATGTTTTCTTTCTTTTTATCTTGGCCTAATTTGATCGCCAAAAGGTGAGAGTTTTGAGGATACCCAATTGGCGCAATTAATTGTTCTACAAAAGCTTCGCAGTCCTTTGCAAAAGAAACAGTAACATTTACATTTTCAGATGCTGAAGTTTACAATTTTCTCATTACGGTTTTTCCTTTCATAAAATTTCTGTGAGAAGATTCACAACTAGTAAGATGATTAAAGATTCCTATCACAATCTATTGGAAACATAAAGTTTTATGCAGATAGTAGTTTCTTTGTGTAAAGCTGAAAACAAATAGATGCAATTATCTTGTCTGCATTCATGATTAGTTGAAATCTTAGTAGATATTAGATTCAAAGCATCATCTCAGCTACTTGTGTTTAATACTTTGTCATTCTATTTATGAATATCTGTCACACTTAAATTGTATCAGCATTGTTCTGCATGTTCTGTTGTATTTTAACTTACTAATCAGAAATTTCATTTGTACAGATGGGCAATGTTTGGTTTTGCTGTAGGGTTGCTTACAGAGTATGCAACAGGCTCAGACTTTGTTGATCAAATAAAGATCCTTCTCTCGAATTTTGGAATAGTAGATTTGGAATGAATGAATCCTCAATATGAAATAGTGTCAATACTTTCTTGTTCCTGTCCCTGGTGTAAACAGTGTTGAGTAATTTGTTTTGTAATTCATTTATACAAAACAAGCTTTCTCTTCATATTGATGAAATCTCAAGAATTTGATGTTCCTTTCTCATCATGCTGAACTCCCTCTAAAGATGGAAAAATTTAAAGAGCAGTGCAGTTTTATAGTGACATTGGATACTGATAGAATATGTAAGGTTGTGATAGATTACTTAGTAACTATACAGCTATTCTCTTGAGGAATAACTTGAAAAGGTAGTCGGTTTTACCAGCTTGGAACCTGTGTTGAAAATATATCTAATATCAGCAGTTAGAAAGTGGATAATATCCTATTAATTGTCATATGTCTAATATCAGCAGTTTGAAGGTAGATAGTTTCCTATGAACTGTCATTGTCACAACTGATAATATGTAGTTTTGTAAAGTGACATTGTGAAACGTTTCTATTTCGTTTTATTGGAAATATAAAGTTTTGTTTATTTTTCTTATAAGATTGAGATGACTTTTTTATTTGAGACTATCAAGTTTCCAATGTGAGATTTTATTCCTTCTTTTCAACGGATACTTTTTTGTTTCTATGTGTTTATAAAGATATTTTGATGCTCAAGTCAAGTGGAGTAGGTATGAGAAAATAAACCATAATCGTTTGAATATGATAGATTTGAAAATAAAAATTGTTGCCTGATCGGTTTTCTTTGGGTTCAGGTCATAATGGATAATGACATTCGGATAAAAGTGGATTCTAAGAGTCGGATATGAAGATTGAATTTAAATTTTATGGATAACCGACGTGTTTCGAAATTACTAACTATAAAAGTAAAAAGTTTCCCTTTATGGTTCCTAATTTCTTCCCTTCGTCGCACTATTGTAAAAATCAATTTTTATAACAACCAATTATAATCCACTTGGTATAAAAAATGACACAGTAGCAAAATTGTAAATATTGTAAGACTCTCTATACCGATTAAAGCTAGAATCGATATAGAAAGTGATGTGGTGACACTTTTATAATATTGTGAAGTGGTGGTGAGGCGCAGTGGCTTGCGTGGTGGTTGATTTACGATGATAATGGCTAGCTTGGAGCATGATTTGCGATGATAGTGGCCAACTTGGAGCACGATTTTCTCTTTTCGATGGTGGTTGACGATGACACGCGTTTGCCTGCTGGCTCGCATCAATGGTGGTGCAACTTGCAACTGTGTGGTGCTCCTGCATCGTGGTGAGTGTCGACGGGGTACTGTGCAGTGGTGGGGGCTTTCATTTATTTATTTATTTATTTTAATTTATTCTCTGATTATAAGTTGAGAAGAAATGTGAAGTTGTTTGGTATGTGTTGTGCGTTGGAAATGTAGGATGAAGAATCATGGAAATTGATGTTGATGAAGGTGAAAAGTGATGGAGATGAATGGAAGGTGGTTTCAATGATGAAGAGCATGGGTGAAGGGTTAGAACTTGGAGTTTAGGAGGTATGCAATTTTTTGAGAATGGTGTATGCTATTTTGTGTGTTCTGCTGATGAAGAATTGTGGACATAAAATAGGTGGATGATATGAAAGTTGAAGAAGAGTAGGTTCAAGGATGGAGACAGATGATAGTTATGAAGAAGGTTATGGTCCATTGAAGAAAAAATGTGAAGTGGAGCATTACGAAATCAAAAGCAAAAGTTCACGAGATGCATAAGAGATGAGTCTTACAAACATTTTTTATAGTGGTTGTGGCTTTAAACGGTATAATAAATGAAACTTTCTATACCGATTCTGGAACTAGTATAGAAAAGTGAAAATTTTCTATATTGTTTATTTCTATACCGATTTTGAAACCGGTGTAGAAAGCTTTTCTTTAACCGATATAAAAAGATTTTTTCTGCACTAGTTGCGTTAGACTCCCCTTCTAATAGATTCTATACAACTCCATGCTCATCTACTTCTATATCCAAACCCATCATTACCATTATCATCGTGTAATCATTTTTTGCTCTCACGGGTGGCACTACTTGGCAAGACAGATCGTTTGCCTTTAAAGAACAAATTTTCTCTCTCCAAAAAGATGATAGAGCTCTCGTGCTTAGGGTTTAAGTCTGTTGAATCGTGGCTAGGATGTGATAATTTTCGGTGTTATTGCCGCCAAATTGGTGGTGGCGGCCATGTTTTCCAACATAAGGATATTAGGATTTTTGTTTTTATTTTTTCTGAGGTATTTTTTGTGTTCTGTGCTACCTATGCCTCTCATCTTCCTCCATGCCTATTACGTTTCTCTCCTACCTTCCATCTAGGTAACCTGTCATCTATCCATATTTAACTTAACCCAAATCATCCGAATCCAATTAACCCTACAAGTTAAACAATTTGATATGGATTTTAAATGCTAAATTTGAATTGTGCTGGATTGGTGTTGTTGGACCCGAATCTAACCCAACTTGATTGTTGCTCTTCCTTAAACTAGAATATATATGTAATAAATGCATAATCATCACCTATTTATACTACCTAGTATTAGGCTTATATTACTATTGGCCTTTTGAAATGGCTTTTTCCACACTCCAACCTTATGGCTAGTGACGATATATTCTCCTAACTTGTTTAAATACTTTTGGTTATTGGGTAATCCAAGTTTAGATTACTTAAACATGGTTAGGCTCGACAAATTCCATATATGCATTGTTGTAACTTCTTTGTACCAACATTAGATATGTCAAAATGAGTTGTAACCCGAAAGCAAACTTAGCTCATCACAGGTTCGAACCGATCTGGATTTTTTTTTTATTATTATGAATGAAAAGAAGCTTGACTTAATTTTTTTTGCCCAACAATTATATGTATTATGTATTATATATATATATATATATATATATATATATATATATATGTACAAGAGACATTATGGATGTCTCAACTCATGTACAAAAGCATGTTGCTCACCTGGATATTACAATTAAACCCAACAATTTAACCTCAAGCCTCTTTGTCCAAAGTCCTTGCTATAACCAAGATGTACCACCAAAATATTTGTTATAAGTGATCCTTTTGAAAAAAAAACATAACAATTGAACTAAAAACTACTACAGTCGTAGAAGTTTACTATTAATTGAATATTGATGCATTACTGCATAATAGTAGCTTTGTGCATTATAATCATCATCTTGCACTCTTTCCAACATCAACTTCTACGTAAGCCTTAATGTTCATTGTGCAAGCTAAATTTCAAGGTCTAGCCCGAGCGTGATGCTATCTTCAAGATTTGGCACCATCTTCTAGCCCATCACTTCAATAGGATAGTAAAGCTCTGTTCGTATAATTTTCCAATGTACTCTTTCCACTCCTGTAATAATTACCTGCAATGCACTAATCAAACACAATTATTTGCAATCTATTGTACATGTTCGCAACCCTCTAACTTCTTTTACCAACCTTTGTTATTATTTATATCCTACACCAATCTATTTGCCTTTAACTAATCCACTACCCTATGATTTCTCCTATTTTCAGATACCCCAATTACATTGTTTTTAGACATTCAATAGGACATTGATTCCAATCTGAAAATTAAAATGACATATTTGGTATTTTATTCTTCATCCACAATCATGCATTTAACTGTGCCAAACTGAATATTTCCACATCATCCATTTTACCTTGTCTAAATATGGCCTTATTTATATGCTTCCAAACCTTCCAAATTACTGCTACCCATAATACCTTCCATACACCCACACCTCTTCTAGTTCTACTCCACACCTTGTGCATTGGCTGCCAAACACTACATCTATGTATCTTAGAGTCTTCCTAAGGTTTGTTTGTTGAAATTCACTTTCTATGGTTCCTTTGTATATTTGTTTAGTATATAAATTTTTTACTTTTACTTTTATTTTATTTTTCTCAAATTAGTTTGCAACACAAATCTGAAACTATTCATAAAAGTGTCAATGTGAATTACGATGTTGATGATATTATAAATAATGAAAAACCTAATAAGTCACCTGTAGTTTACAATGAAGATAATGATTTCCAAAAAGTGAGTATGAGAGCTAAGACTTGTACATCTGAAGCTTGGAAATTTTTTTCTAAAATTGGCATGAAAGGTGATAAAGAAAAGACAAAATGTAATTCATGTGGGCAAAAGTATCTAAAATAGGTACTTCAATATCATTGCATCATTTGAAAAAACAATGCAATGTTAGCCCAAAATATAAAGATGTAAGGAATGATAATTAACAATATTGGAAAGTCAAGGAGTATGGAACTTGATCACAAACGCGTTTATGAGATTGTGACAATGGTTATCATCAAACATGGTTATCATCATAATTGGTAAGGCACCTCCCTTATTCGTATTTCCAACTATCGCAAGTACAATCTTATTTCTCTTATTCAACCTTATATTCTTCAAACTAGCTTGGATATTGTCAACCCTTTTTCTAAAATAAGATACTTAACTTTATGGTACGAGACTTTAAACTCCTTTCATATTCGTCAACAAATTTCAACATTTGGAAAAAAAAAATCCAAATTAAAGGTTAAAACATTTACAAATATCTATAATCACAACTCTTTGTTTTTAATTATTTCATTCATGGTTACTTGCTTGTGAACTTTCTATTTACAAAGAAAATAAATTTTAAAATAACAACCATACAAATTAAAAACTCATAAAAACAATAAACATATTAATATTAATATATTATCATACCAATTCAGACAACTTAATTTTTTCTTCATATAAATATAAAATACCTTCAAACAACTAATTTTATATAAAAAAGTAAAAAATAAATGATAAACCAAAATATGTAAAATTATAAATATTACTATAATATTATTTGAATTGAAAAAATATTTAAAAATTATATAATAAGAATTATATGCAAATTAAAAAGGTAACTAATTTTTTCATAAAGATATAAAATCACTACAAAAAATATGATTATTATCTACAGCAATATTTTGTAGGTAATTAAACTTTTTCGTAGATAATCTAAATTTATCTACGAATTACCTAGAAAGTGAATTTCGTAGGTATTATGCTGATAGGTAACTTTATCTATGAAAATATTTTTCGTAAATAACTTAAGTACGATTTTTATCTACGAAATACAGTATAGCAAAATTATCTACAAAATTTTTTATGAAAAAATACACTTCGTAGTACTCAAGTTACCTACGAAATGGTAACTTACCTAAGAAAATTTTCGTAGATAACTTAAATATAAAAAAAAAAAACATATTCTAAAATCCCTACAACCATATATATATATATATATATATATATATATATATATATATAATAATAAAAATATTTTTATAAATTAATACAAAATTATAAATTTTTTAAATAACTTTAATTTGTCAAAAATGTATATCAGTATCAATATGTAAGTTTTGTCTTTTGATGGGCATTGAAAATGAGTTCCTCAGGTTAACTATTACATCTCCAAATGTCTCTCTAAAAAGCATGTCTTCTACACTTTGAAAGGCATATGGCACATCTAGCATTGCTCTCACTTTGATTCTTCTTCCTCGGTGGGTACAATCTTCACTTAGTATGCTTTCGTGCTTAATACATTACCCTACAAAATATCCAATCAGTATTAGGAAAATACCTGTGGTAACCTATTTAAACTTGATAACGGCTTCTGAAGTATGTACCATCATATTTCTCTCTCACATAGATTAAGATTTCACACACATCTTTTATCTATTTTAGTTGCAAATTAAATATTTTTTCCCTTTTTTTAATCATTATGCAATTGAAAAGTAATCATTGTTATGTTTCATATATACAATTATAATCACATAATTTATTACATTATATAAGAAATAGACATTATATGAAAATATACTCTAAGTATATTCTTAAAAAAAATTTAGGTTGTAGAATATTTTTTAGGATAATTAATGAGTGTTTAACAAAGTAACAATATAATATTACAATGCATAAAGGAAGATCATCGTAAATTGTTGTAGTGAGATACGATAAATCTAAAAAAAGATTAACATTATTGGTGATAATGTAGCTTATACCTTAGCACTACCAGGATCATATCAAGTAAAGGTGAAGAGATGGTTAATTATGGGTTTAGATAAAATGTTATGTCTCGTGAGGTTCCCTTTGTATAGTTTTTATTATTTTCCTTTTAACACAGAGGTGCAGAATCAATTAAGGATTACAAAAGCATGTATTTACTTCATTTTCTATTTTCACCTATAGGTGATCCATGAGCAGAGAAAAGCATCTCGCCCATATATTTTAACTATTTGTCATTATTTGAATATAAGGATAACATTTAACTATTCCATTGAGAAAAACTTAAAAGTATCACAATATTACATGAAAACAATAGTAACACAAAAATATGCTTCAACGGATAGGGTACTTAGTATTTGGATTTTGACAACTAGCATGATGTAAAACCCAACAAGTTTAAATTAGTTTTCAACTTTCATGTGTTGGGTTCTTACAAATGAAAGATTTATGTTGTTGGTGTTAAGCTTATTAAAGAACCGTATAACATGGTTTGTTCCTTTACAATTTAACTTTGTCCAACCACCAAGAGGAGAAAACAGAATTAAAGGTTTACACATTGTGCCCAGAAAAATAAATCTACTTTAAAGTCTACACTTAAATGCAAAACAAGAAATATTTAGTATTATACAGTACAAGAGAGAAAGAGATATCGTGATGTATGATTTCCACAAAGTTAGATTGTCACAGAGAAGTTGCATGATCAATGTACTATAAACTTTGTGTGACTCTTGACCCAATGTGTCAAGCACGGAAATTGCCTCGTCAAATGCCTGCCATAAGCATTTTTCCCATATCACCAAAGAGAAAGCAGAATAGAGGAATGCAATGAATGAGGAAAAGAAACACATCAGTGTACCCATATACATCATAACGTGAAATGGGACATAGTACATGAACATTGTCAAACAATGAAAAAGTAAATTCAAAGGAGTTAACAGTATTGAAATCAGTATCACATTGGTAAGTTCAAAGCCATAAAAGAACTAAATTCTTTAACAAAAAATATATGAGTGCATTTGATGTATATTTTATGAATTGCATCTGCTGTGAGTTAGTCTTTGAAAACTACTGCCAAAACAAATACAAAATCATGAACCTGAAAACATTTAAAAAGACTGCAAAAAATTCGCAGAGTCAAATTAAAAGACACATATGTCTAACAAAAAAGGATAAATAAGAAAGGCAAACAAAAGAACAAAACTCACAAATATCTGAAAACCATTTCTCTTATAGACATGATAGTGCTTTCTTCTTTTCCTACACGTCCATGGAAACCTTATCCATGAAAATCCTTAATACAGTTCTGCAATTGAGTATCTTGAATTACATGAAAAAATAATCAGAAAAAAACCGAAAACGAAGATTTAAAGCAGGAAAGCAACCACAAATACCAACATAAGGAAACAAAGGGGTCGTTATATCAGAATATATTCAATACCTTTAAGGCTCCACTTTCACCACGAAATGGGTGATGGTCATCAAGACTGTGTATTGAGCATCCACACTGTGATCCATCTTTCACTTTCACTCTTAACTAACCCACAAAACATAAACCCTAAATTATAGACACAAGACGAAAAGTAATAAAATCAAATTCATTTAAATTAACCACAAATCATAAACCCTAAATCGTAGGTGAGAGAATGCAAGATCCTAACCTTTGTTCGCCATTCAAGAACTTTTGGTGATAGATGGGAAATGTGTGTAGTAGAATGAGATAGATGAATGATACATTTATCAAGTTCATTGACTGAATAGTGAAGCGACGATAGTGAGATGGTGGTGTTGAAACGTAAAAGCACCAGAGGCATGAGCCGTGAAGAGGATTGAATGGCGATGATAATGGAACTCAGGCGATGATCGAGGACGGTGAGAAAGTAGAACCCAAGCGACAATCGAAGGTGACAATGGTGTTAGGTGTGAGAGAACATCGCTCTCAGGGTGAACCACAAAAATTTTGGCAAGCATTTATTTAATTCTTTTAATTATATGGTATCCACTAAATCTCAGTAGATAACAAAATATATAATTCTTATCTGAGAAACTATGCGCGTATATAATATATAATATTACGTAGGAATTTTTTTGTCAAAATCTAGTATACTTACCTACAAAACTTTCGTAGATAAATTAGCTTTTTTGTTATCTATGAATGTTAGTATTATCTATGAAAATTTTTCATAGATAAAATAAAATTATCTACGAAAATAATTTCGTAGATAATGTATAGTTTCTTATAGTGAACAAGAAAAATCTTTAACAACAAAAATACAAAAAAAAAAAAAATAGAGAATATAATTGTTGGTTCCACAAATGGACATATTAGGTATGGTACTTGGGAGATGTGGATTTGGTGGATCTTAAGTGATGAGTCAACCCATACATAAGATACCTAACTCACATATATTTTGTTGGGGCAACCCTAAAAATTTTGCAAATATGTTTTAGCACACCCAAAGTATTTATTGAAGATTCACCATTGTCCTTGTATGTTGCTTATCTAATTCATCTCCCCTCAATGTGGGACTCTTGCCTTAACAATTGAATTTCTCACAATTTCCTTCTCAATTGTGATTCTCTACATTACAAAGTCCCTTTTCCACCTCGAAAGTGTTTTAGCCATGAGTCATCTACTTCCATAACACTCATCATATTAGGTTCCTCAAGTTGACATATTAGGGAGAGTCAATACCTAACCTGGGATATGTGGATCCAATGAGTGTCAACCAATGAGTCAATCCATATATAAGGGACCTGACGCCCCCTTCAACCTAAAACCTTAAGGCATTAGGTTTATGGGTCTTTATCCTTATATATTATTCATTTCATTTATCTACTCAATGTGAGACTCCTGACTCCACATTTGAATTCCTTACAATCTCTCCCCTCAAGTGAGTCTCCTCCACATATTGCGAACTCCATGTTCATCTCGAAAATGTTCTACCCATGAATGTTATACTCATATAACACTCTTCAAGCAACAACAATTGTTAGGCTCCTTGAGTGAACATGTTGGGAATAATCATTACCTAACCTATGAGATATATGTTTTACGAATTTTGAACCATGAGCCTCCCCAAATATAAGAGATCGAATACCTCTAAACCAAAATCTTAAGACATTATGTTTATAGGTCTTTCTCCTTACATATTGCTCATCTTACTAATCTCCATTCAATGTGGGATTTCTAACTCCACACTTGAATTCCTCACAATATCTCTCTCAAACGGTTAGTCTAAACACACCATTAGGAGATAGTTTTCTACTTCCTTACATCAAACGACATCATTGTTTGATTAAGCTTTTTAATAGACTATATGTTGAACATGATTATTTTTGTGTTTTCTTGCTTGGTAGTATTACAAATTCAACCATTGGTATTGTCTTTGGAAAATGTTACATGAGTAGAATACTTTGTGGGTAGAAAACACGTTCGAGACGAAAAGAGAGTTTGCAAGGAGAATAACACTTGAGAGAGAAATTGTGAGGAATTTGAGGATGGAGCCAAGAGTCTCATATTGGGGGGATATGAGTAAGATTAACAATATATAAGGATTTTAATATCAGTTGTTCACCAATACAATCTAATATTAGAAATTTTGGATGTGAAGACAATTTTTCTACATGAAAATTTGGAGGAGACCGTTCACATGTAATAGTCTAAAAGGGTAGAAGGTGGGGGAGTTGTGTCTCCTAAAGGATTTATTGTATGGATTGAAATAGATTATGAGGCAATGCTACAAGATATTTGATGATTTGTTAAGGTAGACAAGGTTTTCGGGGAGCAATTATACACCTACATCCTCAAAAGAGAAGAAATGTATGTGTGATTATTGCTCTTATATATAGACGATATCCTTATAGTCAATCAATATGAAAATGAATTGAAAAAGCTCAAAGAAAATTAAGCTCATAATTTGAAATGAAGGATCTTGGTTCAACTAGGTGAATATTTAAGATGGACACAAAAATGGATCAAACAGTTGGAGTATTGTGTCTATCTCGGCAAGAATCCTTATAGAACGTGGTTGAAAGGTTTAAAACATTATGGGAACACTTTTAGGACATCACACAAAGTTATTAATTACCCAAGCTCCTAGTTTTGAGGAAGGGCAAAGAAAGATGAAGGTTATTCATATGTTAATGAAATAGGGAGTATCATGTATGGGATGGTCTACAAGAAACCAAATCTAGTGCATATGGTTAGTGTGGTTAACAACTTCATGAAAAATTTAGGATGTTGTCATTGTAGAGGTAATGTTGATACTAGAAAGTTTTTGGGTATGTTTTTGTTGGGTCTTTCAAGGGAGGATCGCTGGGGAGATACAACACCAATGAGACATTAACCCAACCCTCACATAAGGGATTAACACCACCTCTAATCCAAAACCTTAAGACAATTGATTTATGGGTCTTCATTCTTATATGGTGCTTAACTTTCTTATCTTTACTCATGTGAGACTTAGACTCACTTGGATTACCAATAATTTTTACATTGTTTGAAACTACAATTAGTTGGAAGGTCGGGTTGTAGTCTATTGAGGCCTTATCCACTATCCAGGTAGAGTTCATTATGCTCACAAATGGGGTGAATAAGACTTTGTTGTTGAAGGGGATGATGAACGACTTGAATATTGTGTTTCATTGTGACAGTCCAAGTGTTATTCATTCAGTAGATCATCTAATCTTTTATTACAATTTGTCAAACTTCATATTATGTTTAGAACTTTTTTGGTTTTGACACGTGACACCTTCAAAGTAGAAGATGATACAGATTTTGACATGTGGTAGACTCAGATTTTAACATGTGATACGTCTAACCAAGTTAATGACAATTTAACTAAAAGAGTCACATTGATTTATTTTTAAAAAAATAGTAACTAACTGAGTTTATTCTTAAAATATAGGTACTAAATTGAGAAAAACATATACATTACCATATTAAAGACCTAAATATAAAGACTAAATTATGAATTAAGCCAAAATTATTTGTAAAATATCAAATATATAGTTAGAAAAGTTGTAGGTTAGTAGGCTAAAATTTCGATTGGCAATTATGTATTGAATATCGCATAACATGTATACATATATTATATTGCATAATCATGAAAGATAAATTAGATATATTGAATGCTTTTCCGGTACCTTGGCTATATTGAATGATATAATATTAACGATTACCATTATATTCAGGAAAAGATTTCAAATCTTGAGATATCTTACACTCCTTCCTAGTACCGGAAACATTTTAATAATAATGATGAAATTTAATTTTTCATACTCATTGTAAATGTTTATATTTTCTCATTATCAATTATTAATATTTTCTATTTATTATTTTTTAATAATTAAAATAATTAATACTTTTCGATTACATTTCAATTAAATCAGCGCATTCATTCATTGTGTACCTATAAAAAAAATACTTAGCATTTTAAAATGAATATAAGAAAAATTTAAATAAAATTTTGTATTATGCTTGAATAGAATGAATCCAAAAAAAAAAAAGTTGTTAACTCCTAAAATAAAATATTCTATTAAAGATGTTCTGAGTTGGTTTTGAAAATTCATATTTATCTAATTTTTAGAATAAGCTAAATTTTCATATTTTTTCCAAGACTTGAAGAGTGTAGCTAGTGGATTGTTAAATACTATATTTATTAAAAAAGTAGAGCTAATTTTGGTTATGTACACTGTAGGGTAATAATTCTGTTAAGAGTTTTACTTTGATGATATTTCTATTTGAAATCGATTTGTATCCTTAGTGATTAAAATACCTATGATACCCATGCATTAAAAGGTAAAGAAAGAAATAAAGAAAGAGGGAGAAACACGTTATACATTTTGTTAATATACTAGCTTTATATTTTTTTATTGTTATTTAGCTATGTATAGTATTATTAGGAAATTTCTAAATATTATTTAAAAAAACACGTTTAAGATCATTTGAACTAAATATTGTAAAAAATATTCTAAACTAATACGAAAATTAAGCTTAAAGATTTATTCTCCTATGATTTGACTTGTCTCATGGAACTGAAAACAACTTTCAAGTTATTAGATATTATAGCCAAGCTCATGTTATGAAAAATGGATTTAATTTCTTAATGCCGAACTTAATTATTTTCTTCAAGCTAATCTTAATTAGACTTGTAGAGAAGTCTCAACTATCCACATGAAATAAGGCTTAATTAATCACTTATTGTTAACATTCGAGTTAATTAAGTAGAAAAAAACTTACAGGATTTAACCACCTCAACCATTTTTTCTTTTAGATAATAGCTAAAACGAAGAACATATAAATCACAAAGAAAAGAAGTTCAGTCTACACTAAATTCTTTGAAACATAACTCTTGCTTGTTTGATACAACATAGAAAAAATGCTATTTTTTTATAAGACCATTAGAAAAAAACCCTTAATCACATATTACAGTCAAAAGATCTTGTTGGAAAATACAAGAAGAAAATAGTATTCGATTTTCTCTTAGAAAAGGGAACATTCTTCTTTCCCTTTGATTTCATTCATATGATATCATTGAAGAAGAAGAAGAAAGAGTTGTTGTAGCAGCACATATTAATTGTAATTAATGATTAGTGATATAATAAATAATTAAGAGTTCACACACCAGTGCGAATATCTCCAAGCTTGTTCTTGATCCACTTGAAGCCGTTTCTGACACTTGTTTTAAGCTTTCCCTCGACTGTGAAGACGTTATAGGACTTGATTCTCTTCTTCCTCTTGAGCTCTGGATCATTCGCTGCACAGAACCCAGTTCCCTTCTGGAGTGGCCCGTTGAAGTTGTAGGAGTTTGATCGTTCTGTGAAGCCGAATTCAGAGTAGGAGCATGAGAATTTAGGGAGGGAGTTGTTTTTGTCCATGATCTGAGTGGGTTTGGTGTTTGAAAGAATGCATGAAAGAGGAAGGGTTTTAGAGGGAGAAGTGCATGATGATGATGATGATGATGCAGCCATGTGTGATGTTGGACAGCTGCTATTCAGGGTTGTGGGGAGCATGAGGGTCCATGGTGGTGGTGGTGGGGTCTTTGGTAGGGAAGCCTTTGCCACTATCTACTACTCAACATGGTTGGATTCACATGCTAGTCTTCTGGGACCCTACATCTTGTTTTTCTTTGTTTAGTGTTAGCTATACAAAACACACATTCCAGTCATATTTCGCCTTTTCATTTCATACTCATATTCATTATTTTATTTTAAGGGAGTCATAAGATAATTTAATAGATAGATCAATAGGAAAGACCTGGGTTTATTCTCTTGTTAACAATTTGAAAAAAAATAAAGTTGGTTTAATAACATGGACAAAACTTCTATACGAGAGATAGAGTCATCGTTTATTCGGAAAAGATTTTTAAAATTGACAATTCTACTCATGTAAATGATTTATGTAAAATGATAGTAAATAATAGTCATATTTATTTCAATTTTATCATCATGTGTGTTTGTATTGAATAGACAAACTAAAAAAAGAAAATGAATACTTTTTTTAATTAAATTATATATAAAAAATCTAATTTAACACTCTTAAATTTCTTTTATCCAAATTTCGTCACTACCGGATAAGTTTAGAGAAAGAGTATAAAAGGTTACAAGTTCAAATCTTTCGAATCTAAGTATCTCATATAAAACAATAAAAGTTAAACATTTTGTAAGATAAATATCTTAGTTGAAGTATGGAGCTCTCCCTCTCAAACGAATTCTCTTCTCAATAAATCCATCAAAGATAAATATAAGTTAAAGATTAGTTTTAATTTGACGTGGACTTAGTAACTGTATTTTCTTTTTCCACCCAATTACAGAAAATTTTCTAACATACTAAAATTTATTTCAACACTTAATAATCAAAATTTTAACCATCTACTTAAAGAACATAATTATCAGAACATCACTTCTCTTTAATCTTAAATCTATATATAAAAAAGAGTTTACGTTGCTTGTTATCATTATTTATAATTGCTTTTTATTATATTTTGATATCAAGAATGCAAAATAGTTATTAAAAATAAACTCCCAATGAAATAAAAATACTTTAAATTTACTTATATTTAACACCAGCATATTATATTGATGTCCGGAAAGGTATCTTGCATAGTATTTGTAATCTAGTTGTTGTTTGCCACTGATATGTTTTATTAGATGCAAGTTAGACTTTAGTTTTTACTTTTCAATATGAAAAGGAAAACATAGTCGTTTTCCACTTTATGTCAAACTTAGTGGCTCAGTGCTACGTGGGCCTTGTATTTTCATGCACACATTCAAACCTAATGGTTATTGATTTTGGTTTTGTTTTTCAAAATTAAAAAAATAATAATAATTTTTTGTAGGCTTTTTCAATTCTGAAACTAAGGGACAATGCTCATTCTTGATAACCTCGATGGATGTGTTGAACAACCTAAGCATCATCACACTTTGTTTTTCTTATTCCTGTGCGCGTGTTAGTCAATAGTCACAAAAGTTTTCGAGTTCTTATTGCTATTCCCAAGGACTCCATTGTTTTAACTTTCCTTGCAAACTTTTACTTTATCCTTTCCCAAAAGCTAACACACTTTCAGTTTTTCACACTATATTATATATATATATATATATATATATATATATATATATATATAAAGAGAGATAAATATATATACAAGCAAATCATCCAGATGAAAAATTTTAAGGGAGCGATGGTTTAGTTATTGTTTCGATTCCAAGTCGGCCGAATAACATCATTAGGGTCAATCACCCACCTCTCATCTGAGATATTGTCTCAAGTCGGTTGAGTAATACTATTAGGGTCAATCGTCCCTCATATGAAGTATTCTCTGAGCGTCAGTTCCATTACGGTTTTGTCCTTAAAACGCATCTTAAAGGATGAAAGGAGAAAAAAAAATTTAAACCGCTTTACACCTCGACTTTCTAAATGATGTGAGACTATTGGATATTATAAAAACTTTATATATATATATATATATATATATATATATATATAATGTATAATTAATTCTATTGTGAACCTCATTATTTGTATAAAAAATAAATGTCGATTTTTAACCTCATTTTCTTCATTCTTAAACACACATGGACAAATCATTAAATGCATGAAAAAGAGGCTTAGAGTAATATACTGGATGTTCATACTTGTGTTAGTGAATTCATTTCACAATATTGTATAAAATAAATTTGGTTTCAGACACTTGCATTTTCCAATTAATTAAGTTATTAAAATCGGTGTTATTAGAAAATTAATCTTTCTCATAAATAATGGACAGTGTAATCTCTAATTTTCTCAATCATTAATTCAGTTGATGACAATTTGATTTGTCCTGAACACATGAAGTAATTGATGCATGTTAAAGTTTGGGACTAATTAAAAGTTAGATCAAATGACTAATTGTTGTTAAAGAAGGAGATTAATTAGTAAAAGATTTGTTCATTTAAAGGAGGGAAATGATGGTGAATTAATGGTAGAACAACAATTATAACATTAATTAAGTGAGAGAGTAATGAGAAGATTTGTCCTAATAAAGTGTGAATATTTTATTATGCAGAAAGTAAGAGCATGCAATGCAACTATATAATAACCTGGTTTTGCTTTTCATAAAAGCTGGTCGGTGCTCGAGAAAAGGGTTGAAGCTGTTTCATCACACCAAAGCCAGACATCATAATGCTACATATGCCACACACACAAAATAATTTGACCCATCTTGTTCATGGAATCTTCAATAAAAAAATTAATGCACAACCCAGATAATTTATCAATACACATTTATAAATCCAGATGCTTTAGATCACGGATCATACAAACTCAAATCATGGTCTAAATCACTGATTGATATATATAT
>Ga0214544_1000155_pt1 | contig 103216 bp, 51 predicted proteins | sample CNSS3metaG_FD_160074 | JGI IMG/M metagenome (GOLD analysis project Ga0214544, IMG submission 160074) | Root nodule microbial communities from cowpea collected in UCLA plant growth center, Los Angeles, California, USA - CNSS3 | ecosystem: Host-associated > Plants > Roots > Nodule | place: USA...
AAATATTTAAATTATATCATTTCCATAAAATTTCATACAAGTGTACCCACGATAGGTGAGTTAACAATTATATAAAATTATATCATGCTTAACAAAAATATAATAAATTATATAATGCATGAAATAATAATAATAATAATAATAATAATCGTTATTATTATTAATTTAATTTTTATTTATTTTTTATTTTATTATTATTAATTTAATTTTATTATTATTAATTTAATTTTATTATTATTTATTTAATTTAATTTTTTAAGGTGTCCTGTTGTTAGCCACAGTGTGCACGTGGCCATTATGCTTTGAAAAGTTCAAAAAAAAAAAAAACCGACGCACAGTGGCCCCGAAAAAGTGCCATCAAAACTGCATTTGTTTAGCAGTTATGCATTTGTTTGACCTATTTGGGTGCACGGGTTCAACTTCGGTTAGATAGAAAAAAGTGCCATCAAAACTGCCTATGCAATGAACAGTGCGATGAACAGATGACCACCGATGCAGTGAACAGTGCCGATGCAGTGAACAGTGCCATCAAGACCTTCGATGAACCGTGCGGAAAAAATCTACACCGATGCAGTGAACAAAAGATGATCACGCACAAACAAAACCGACCTCCGATGCAGCATCGTGATCCTTACAGACATGGCTACCAATTAGGATTTTCAAGAACAATTAGGTTTGCACTGTGCAAACATAAAACCCATAAAATTGGGTTTACCGAGAGAGAAGCTTATCAATATTGGGGTTTCCTTAATTAGGATTTTGAACATAATTAGGGTTTTAAACAGTAACTAATCCCCTCTATTAAATTTCCAATATCATGATACACTTTCCAAAAGAATAATGAATAATTATATTTTGTATCTTAATAGGCTCTGATACCAATTGATAGAAATAATATATGTATAAGATACAATAATACAATATATTCAAGTATGAGTTAAAATTGTGTACCTGGAACTAATGAAGGATCCATGGAAGCACGTAGTATGAGATGTTACTGTTCTCTTTCTGATGGATATTTTCTAAACGTAAGAGTATTTTACGTTGTTACATAAAAACTGACTAATGGGTATCAGTTTTATATCCCGTCAGCAGAGACCAGGGACCTCTCAAAATGTATCTGATTATTCAAGCCCATCACAGATCGTTTATTAAACAATCCAACCCCATCACAGATCGTTTATCAGAATACCCAAAATTATATATATATTACCCATATAATAATTAATATTAACGAATAAATTAATTTATTATTAATGCTAATCCATAATAATAATAATTATACAGAGAATAATAATTTTATATAATTTTGTTATATAAAATATAACAGGGGCCAGTGCCATGCAAAACTATTATTTCTATTAACACTTTAATATTTATACAATAATTTATTTATATAAAAATTAATTAATTACAAACAAAAAGTGAGAGGCTTCCAATTTATTGGACAAATTTCTTGGTAAATTAAAAGTCAAATGAGGTCACTTTTTTTTGTTAATTGAAAGGAACCAATACATTTAAAGCCAAAATTTATGGTCTACTTTTATGTGAGATCACCCTATAAACATTAGTTAAGAGTTTCTCCTATATTCAAATACCTGTGTAGATAGATATTTTGGGGCTGAAAGTAAATTATAATATTTATTATCAGTTTTAAAATTAATAGTCTGGCTTTAAAGTCTAAAATTATTTATAAACATTTTACCTCTATGAAAAACTTCACATAAAAGAATTCCGTTAAACTGATGTTATTGAATAACTACAAATCTACAGAATTAAATAAATACGTAGTACGATTAGTGGGAGGATAAATGTTTTTATTTATATATATATAATTATTTGGGAAACAATGCAGAATCCACTAAAAAGTTAAACAGGCCATATACTTTTGGGCTTAATCCACTGAGTGGGGCCTATTTTAGTGAAAAATATAAATGTCATTTAATCACTTCTGACGGGAATAGGTAGGAAAATTTTTAACCTAGGGTTTGATTTATAAACCCTAAAGAGGAGATTCTGAAACTTTAGTGCAAGAGCAAAATTGACTGGCCAAGATCGAGGTTTCTAGAAGCAATCACAGCGAATTTTATTAGGTAATTTATCTTATTATGATTAGATTTACCAATTCTTTTAGCATTGTGTATCTCTCTGTGATTGATTAAAATTTTACGAGTTTACATTCTCTTTTTTTTTTTACTTTCTTAATAACGATCCACCAACGCGGAACCTGGATTTAGCATAGTACAACCTCTAGTATATAGGTAAGATTGTGATTATGAATCCGAAACAATTTTTTATAGTACAGATCAAGCCATTTTTATTGTGTAGTTCTTGCGGCAGAAGAGATTAGAATAATTAGAAATAAACTTTAATTTGTAAGATGTTTGATTTGGGTTGCATCTGCATGGTGTAGCATGTTCCTTTTGTTTTATGGTTAGGATCATTCATATATTTTAGGGGATAGTTCTTTTGCCTTAGATGGGTGGAATACTTGAATTTGATCACTTTTTGGTGTAAGGTGAAAATTGGGTTTGGGTTTCACCTTAAGAAAATTTGGGTAGTGCTTATTCATGGGTTCAAACTCAATTGCGAAGTGTTTGTTGATTCTTGTAACTAAGAGTCCGTGATTGATTCACTTGGAGTATGACGCAGAGAAGTGTTGTGTTAATGTTTTCTTATGTTTTTATTTAATTAATTTTTGTTTTAATTATTTTGTTTTTTTTGTTTTATTAAGTTTTGATCATGTCAGGCGGCCAACTTCAACCTCCCCCACTTCCCATAGATGTTGGTCAACTCTTAATTGAGATAGAGCAGTTACGTCAACGTGTACGGGAATTAGAAACAGAAAATAAGCATATACAACGTGATCTAGGCGAAATTATTCAACAACTAAATAATGCTCATCAGGAGCATATAAACTTCAAAAATTCACGTCGGGATGAATTTCTCCGACAGGTGGACATAGTTTCACGTAAACTCTTTGGAGGATAAAGATATCCATGCACCATCACTTCTTTTCTTTTTTTAGTCACTTTCCTCATTTTTCTCATAAATGTTATGTGCCTTTTTATAATAATAATTACTCATTTTTATATCCTCTTTTGAAGTTTACTCATGAAATTTATGTGTATCTAATTAATTAAGGAGGAGATTATGGTGATATAACTTAAGTTTTATTTTACTCATAATGTGGGTAGATAATGAAGTCGTTATTATATCTTATTTTACTCTTTTGATTATAGTGCAGATAAAAACAGTGATAGAAACAGTGACACAATCTTTTATATGATAAAAATAATAATTCAAGTTGATAAATTTATTGTGTTTTAATTAAATAACTACAAATCTACAGTGATTAAATAAATACTTGCCATTTCTGATATCACCCATTTCTGATAGATGCTGCCCTTCGTCAGATGGAGCAATTGATTCCTTATGTTTGGTAACTCCTAGTTGAAATAGGCAGTTGTGTCGATGTGTAAAGGATCTGGAAACAGAAAAAATATGAGATACAACATCATGTACAAGAGTTAGAAACATAAAAAGATCAAATACATCATTTAAATGAGGTCATTAAGCAGCTAAACAACGTCCATCAGTAGGAGAAGATAAACTACAATTTTTTTTTCAGGATGAATTTCAACAACATATGAAGGTAGTCGCGAATAATCTCTTCCTCCATACCCTTTTCCCTTCCTGTATATAGCCATTTATGAACCATTTTTGATAATCTCTCTGCAGCAACAACCTCTTACATAGTCTTAGTTGTTGCTATATGTGTTGCATCATTACTTCCTGTAACAAATGTGAACATAGAAAAAGAATGAAATAATATAGTTACTTTTCTATTCCTTAGAGAAACTTTGACTAAATTTCCAGGGAAATTGGACAGTTTTGCCAATAACGAGGGCCCTCAACCTCAGCCTACCCCGCTCAAGATAGTAAATCAACCTTCATCGTTCCTGATAGATGTTGCCCTCCTTCATATGGATCAACTTGTTCCGTATGTTCGTCAACTCTTAGTTCAAATAGGGTAATTACGTCAGGAGCTGGAAATAGAAAATGGTATGATACAACATAATTTAGGCGAGGTCATTTAGAAGCTAAATAATGCCTATCAAGAGAGAAATGAAATTGTTCGGAAGAGAATCGAAGACATTTAGGGAGAATAAACTACAGAAATTATCTTCAGATGAATTTAATCGACAAATGGGCATAGTTTCACGTAATCTCTTCCCTATGTAACTTTTTTCCATTTTCATTTCTTGTATGTAACCTTTTTTGGTAATTCCCTTCGGGGAAAAAGGTAGAGGATAGATGATATATACAAGTCGTTTGAGTAGATAATACATGTACCATTATCACCCACATGTTAAAAACATGTATGAGGTCAGGATGAGGCTCAGATAAGGTTGACATTCTTTCAAAGTGTTGGTCAGTCTGACCCCTCCCTTTAACAAGGTGATGCTCCCTTCTTTATTCCTGACATCCATCCTGCTTGATCTCAATCTCTCATACATTCGTTGAAGTAAGTGAGTCAACATGGGTTGACGTGATCCCGATGTCTACGTGAAATGTTCTGGGAAAGGTAAAGTGAACTTTCGGGATGTAGTGGATAGTTGGGCCTAGCTCGGACACGTAAGTCGTCCAATGAGGTACAATTTTTATTTAATTAATTTTTGTTTTTTAGTTTTTCGTTTTATTTATTTATTTAAATTCATTTTTTATTTAATTACTTTTCATTTTATTATTCTTTTGTTTTAATTTTTAGTTTTTGTTTAATTTATTTTTGTTTTAATTATTTTGTTTTTTGTTTTATTAGGTTTTGTCCATGTTAGGCGGTTATGGCAACAACGAGGGCTCTCAACCTCAACCTACCCTGCTCCATATAGTAAATCAACCTCCCCCGTTTCCGATAGATGTTGCCCTCCATCACACTTAACAACTTGTTCCCTATGTCCGACAAACTCTTGGTTGAAATAGGGCAGTTACGTTAATGTGTACAAGAGTTGGAAATAGAAAATTTGTGAGGTACAACATGATTTAGGCAAGGTCATTCACAAGCTAAACAATGCCTATTAGGAGAGAAATGAGATTGTTTGGTAGAGAATCAAGGACATTCAGAGAGTATAAACTACGGAAATTCTCTTTGGATGAATTTAACTGACAAATGGACATAGTTTCACGTAAACTCTTCCCTATGTAACCTTTTCCTTTTTCCATTTCTTATATGTAACCTTTTTTGATAATCCCTTTTGAGGAGAACGATAAAGGATAGAGGATATATGCATATCGATTGAATAGATGATAAATGTACCATAGTGGCCCACATGTTAAAGTCATATATGAGGTCGAGATGACGCTGAGATAAGGTCGACGTTCTTTTCCTAGTGTTGGCCAGTACAACCCCTCACTTTAACAAGGTGATGCTCCATTCTTTATACCTGACATTCGTGTGACTTGATCACAATCTCCCATAAATTCGTGAAAGTAAGTGAGCAAACATAGGTTGACGTGACCCCGATCTTAGTGTGAGATGTGTTGTTTTTATTATCGTGTCCTAGGACAGGTGAGGTGGGCTTTCAGTATGTAGTGTATAGTTGGGCCTAGTTCGGACACGTAGGTCGTCCAGACCCCGAGTACGCTATGGAGTTACAATTTTATTTAACTTTTTTTTTTAGTTTTCCTTTATTTATATTTATATTTATATTTATTTTTTATTTAATTACTTTTCATTTTATTATTTTCCTTTTTATTTTAATTTTTAGTTTTTAGTTTTTATTTAATTACTTTTCGTTTTAATTTATTTATTTTTTGTTTTATTAGGTTTTGTCCATGTTATGCGATTTTGACAAGAATGGGGCCTTCAACCTCAAGCTAACCCGCTCCAGATAGTAAATCAATCTCCCTCAACACGTTCCCGATAAATGTCACCATCCATCATATGTAACAACTTGTTCCCCATATTCAGCAACACTTGGTCGAAATAGGATAATTACGTCAACGTGTACAGGAGCTGGAAACAGAAAATTGAGGTACACCATGATTTAGACGAGGTCATTCAGAAATTGAACAATGTTTATTAAGAGAGAAACGATATTCCTTGGTAGAGAATCGAGGACATTCAGAAAGAATAAACTACAGAAATTCTCTTCGAATGAATTTAATCGACAAATGGGCATAGTTTCACTTAATCTCTTCCATGTGTAACCTTTTTCTTTTCCATTTCTTTTATGTAACTTTTTTTGATAATCACCTTCGGAGAGAACGGTAGAGGATAGATAATATATGAATGTTGGTTGAGTAGATGATACATGTACGATAGTCAATCACATGTTAAAATCATATATAATAGCCCCCCACATGTTAAAATCATATATGAGGTTGAGATGACGTTGAGATTAGGTCGACATTCTTTCCCCAGTGTTGGCTAGTCCGACCCCTCCTTTTAACATGGTGATGCTCCCCTCTATATTCCTTATCTTTGTTTGACTTGTTCTCAACCTCCTAAATTCGTGGAAGTAAGAGAGACAACATGGGTTGACGTGACCCTAATCTCTGCGTGGAATGTTTCTCATTGTCATGTCTTGGGAATGGTGAGTTGCGCTTTTGGGATGTAGTGGACATTTGGCCCTAGGTCAGACACGTAAGTTGTCCAGACGCTGTGTACACTAGGAAGGTACAATTTTTATTGAATTAATTTTTGTTTTCAATTTTTTGTTTTATTTATTTTTTATATTTATTTTTTATTTAATTACTTTTCATTTTATTATATTTTTTTTTTGTTTTAACTTTTAGTTTTTAGTTTCTAATTAATTAATTTTTGTTTTAATTATTTTGTTTTTTATTTTATGAGGTTTTGTCAATGTTAGGCGGTTTTGGGAACAATGAGAACCCTCAACCTCACGTAATCTCTTTTCCTATAACCTTATCCCTTTTCCCATTTCTTATATATAAAATTTTTTGATAATCCCCTTAGGGGAGAAGGGTAGATGATTGAGGATATATGCACGTCACTAGAGTAGAGGATACATGTACCATAATCACCCACATGTTAAAATCATATATGAATGCATAGTTTTTGTGACAGAAGTCTATGAATAAATCACTCTGTGTAAATAACACAAACTTTAAACAATTCTGATATGTTAAGTAATTTATGTTTTTTCATCTCTAAATAACACAAAATTTTAACAATTATGATCTATTAAGTAATTTCTACGTGAGGTTAATGCCAAACATATGAACCGTCACTTCTTTTCCCCTTTTTTTATTGCAGTCTCTCCCTTCATTGTTCTCATAAAGGTCACCCCCAAGTCATATGCCTTTTTATGATAATAATTACTCATTTCTATATCCTTTTAAAGTTTACTCATGTATGAAATTTTTATATGTACCTAATTAAAGAGTGATAAGGGATGCTTTAGAGAGGGGAAAAGATTAAAGAGTAAAGGTGAGATCCAAAGGAAGAAAGAGCACACTTAGTAATTGGGAAAGGGATAAAGAGTTATTGACAAATTTGTTCTTTCTTTTACTAAAAGACGAGATCGAAACATTGGTGTCCACCGTGGGGTTCGGTAAAACTTGTGATCGACACCACACATATTAAAGACGAAGATGACCACTGTAACTGTTGGAAATCAGGAAGGTGACCTGCTCACCATATGGGAGGTTTTGCAGCACATCAAAACTCTACGACAAGAGAAAAAGACAAATCGAAAACAGGCAGACGAAGAACATGCTCGGAGGCAGGCCAATGACAAGAGGCAGCGAGTCGAATTCGAAGTCGAACGCGAGAGGTTTTTAAAGGAGTCCAAGGAATCTCGCCAAACCCTGGAGGAGTCACTCTCCGGCATGAACAATTACAAAAGTATAATGATGAGCTATATGCGTATATGAGAGAACAAGACAATTATCGAGACTGCATCATCTCTGGGAAAGCAAATATTAAGAAAAGGGTCATCATCTCGCTAGAAGGATCAAGGAGGAGGCAATACCACCTCACTTTCTAATTCCCAAAGTAGCACATTTAGTGGAGAGGGTGACTCGTAGGCCCGTCTCAAACCCGTAATTTTGTCGTTTACAGGTCTTACCCGACCCTGAGCTGAGCTTATGGGGGATTTTGTTGTTTACAGGTTTTATCCAACCCCGAGTCGAGCTTAGGGAGATTTTAGTATTTATAGGTTTTACCTGACCCCAAGCTGGGCTTAGGGGCATTTTTTAGATTTTTGAGGATTTCCTGTGTGGACGTCTGATGGGTGGTGTGAAAGTACAATAGGATAACGACAATTCTTCTGACCAATCACCTTTAGGGGCTATATGGTCCTCTTTAATTGAGGCGCTGCCTACGTGGAGATTAGTAAACCTCAACCGAAATACACATCGCCCTTGGAGGAGTATGGTCTTTCGTATATGAGGTGTACTCGACTTGGAGATTTGTAACCTTCAGCTGAGCTTTAGGGTTTGTCATTGTTTCCAGGGTTTCACCCAACCCTAGGCTGAGCTTGAGGGTTTTTTGTTGTTTTACGGGTTTTTCCCGTGGTGGGTTCCGCACGGCTCTCGGACTGTGCATGGTTCAGCGGTTTACTGATGCCTGTCTCGAGACTTCTCACCATGAATGCGTATTTTGATTTTAAGTAGGGCCTGAGAATCAGTTATACCAGGGCCCCAAGGTAAGTGCCAATATGTTCTCATCAATGTGTCGAGGAGACACTGGGTGGAACAATTAATTTAAGATTCAGGATGAGGTTGATATGAGGCCAAAATGAGGCCGGGATGGATGAGGTTGAGATCAAGTTGAGATTCTCTCCTTAGTATTGCCAGTCTGACCCCTCCCTTTAACAAGGTGATGCTCCCCTCTTTATACCTAACCTCGTCCGACTTAATCTCAACCTCCCCTAAATTGGTTGAAGTGAGTCTTCATGGACTGACGTGACCTCGATCCACGCACGAGATGTGTCGTTTCTCATAGTCATTGCCTAGGAAAGGTGAGGTGGACTTTTAGGATGTAGTGGATAGTTGGGCCTAGTTCAGACACGTACGTCGTCCAGACGTCGAGTACGCTAGGGTGGTACAATTTTTATTTAATTAATTTTTATTTTCAGTTTTCGTTTTCGTTTTATTTTTTTATTTATATTTATTTTTTATTTAATTATTTTTCATTTATTATTTTATTTTTTGCATTAATTTTTAGGTTTTAGTTTTTATTTAATTATTTTTTGTTTATTTGTTTTTATTTTATTAGGTTTTGTCCATGTTAGGCGGCTTTGCAAGAACAAGGTCCCTCAACCTCAACCTCCCCTGCTCCAGATAGTAAATCAACCTCCCCCGTTCCCGATAGATGTTGCTCTCCATCATATGGAGCAACTTATTCCCATGTTCGTCAACTTTTGGTTGAAATAAGACAGTTACCTCAACATGTACAGGAGTTATAAACAGAGGCCATTCAACAGCTAAACAATGTCTATCAGGAGAGAAACGAGATTGCTCGACAAAGAATCTAGGACATTTAGAGAGAATAAAGTACATAAATTCTCTTCAGATGAATTTAACCGACAAATAGGCATAGTTTCACGTAATCTCTTTTCCTATAACCTTCTCCCTTTTCCCATTTCTTGTATATAAATTTTTTTTTATAATCCCCTTTGAAGAGAAGGGTAGATGGTTGAGGATATATGCATGTCGCTAGAGTATAGGATACATGTAGCATAGTCACCGACATGTTAAAACCATATATGAATACATAGTTTTTGTGACAGAAGTCTATGAATAAATCACTCTGTGTAAATAACACAAACTTTAAACAATTATGATATGTTAAGTAATTTATGATTTAAATTTAAATAATTATACTCGTAAAAATTACCAGTCGTCCAGATCAAAGAAATAGTTTCACTACGATTAACAAGAGTACAAATGAGTCTCAATCAACAACACAAATTAGTGTCAACACCCAACCAAATAGCAAAGCAACAAAGCTTTCAATTAGAGAAAAATAAGAGAAGAAAAACCTTTATTAAATCATTGCTTCAGTGTGAAATTAATTTCTCTCAACTCAGACCTCATATCGGCGATCTGACCGATCAGAATGAAGAACAATGTGTTCTGAACCTGTTGTAAAATATTCAGTCCGATCCAACGGTGAACGAATCCGCAGTACCAATTTTACGATGACAACTCTGTGAAAAACGTGAACATATTCTTTTCTCTACTGTTTTTTGTGTGTCCTGACTATATTGTTCGGTCTTTCTATTTATTTTCCAGCTCCTCTCCACTAGATTAAGTGAGACATAAACTTCTCAAATTTGAAACTTTTTTCCACACAAGAAGGAAGTCAAATACCCAACATCACTTTATTGTATTATTTATAGTTTTCAGTTATAAATTATGACATATTCAATATACATTCCAACCTGTTCAAAGAGAAAAATTAAAAAGAAGTCTCATATTGAATATTTGTTTTTTAGTATTTTTTTTTTACATTTGTATATTATTTGTATTTGTATATTATTGGCACCGCCTTTTAGTTTGCAGTGATTTTTTTTTTACTTGTCTTTATTTTATTATTTTTATTTCCATTTTAAATTATTTTTGTCTTGTGTGTTTCGCTACTCATTTTAACATTATTCTACGTTATATAAGTTAATCTCTTATTTTATCTAGCATTATGTATATTTGTTCAAAATTAATAACCTAGGTTAGTTAAATGTGTAACTAATTTACATATTAAAGATGTGGATAGATAGCGGGCTGCTTGTACCCTCGGTCCACTATAAACTGGGTATGCCTGGCATATGAACCATCACCTTTTTCTCCTTTTTTTACTTTTTGCAAAGGGGTTATTTGTCGATCTTAGTATTTTTGAGGTTTAACATATTTAAACAATTATGAAAAAGAAAAACTTTTACAGTAAGAGATCTAACTTCTCTGTCACATTATTTAATTCTGTAGCTGATATTTAAGGAGATATATAAAAAATTATCCTATCATAGTAAATTGTGAAATGAGATTACATCGAAGTACTGTCAAACAAATCATATTATAATAAATGTTATTATCTGAATTTGAATTTAATGTAAGTCTTCTAACAACAAATCATTGTATTTATATATCTCTATATCTTATTTATGTGAACAAAAATTTTTTATTAGACTTGACTTCCGAATATTTCTATATATTAATATTTTCACTGCATGTTTAATTAAATTATTAACTGATTAGTATTCTATATATTAATATTTTTACTGCATGTTTAATTAAATTATTAACTTATCAGTATATTTTCGTGTGATGATAATATTTTAATACGCGAGCATATAATTCTTTAATAATAGATGCAAAAAGATGTGAATAAATTTAATAATACCTCTTCTGCATATATGTTAATTGTTTTTTGATTGTCATGCATATTTTCTATTGTGCAATACTAAGTACGCTAAATATATTTGTGAGGTGTGAGGTGTGGATATTATATCTATCTTTTGGTATTTTGTGTCTCATATCCAAATGACATAATAAGGTATAAAATTGAATTATCATCACACATCCATAGCTCATTGCAGCCAAACCAATCAAAATTTTAGGCTTATGAAGAGGTTTAAAAAAATTCACATTTACAAAAGATAAAATAGTTATTTTCAAAATCTGGGGAGTGTCCAAAGAAATTATGGGAATGCAGGAAGTAAAATCCTTATCAGTATTGCATACTAAGAAGTCAAAATCAACTCTCTGCTTCTCATTTGAACAGATTGACTCGGATGTTGTTTCCGAGAAAGTTGGGTGAAGTGAGACCAAGAAACTTTCAATTTCCCATGTTCTTATTCTTTTAAAAAAATTCCGATGCATGCATTTTTATCATCTTTGACTTTGACCTTCTCCAAATCGAATAATATAACCAAAGTTTATTTTACGAAATCATGCTTTCTTTGTGCACGACTTTTTCCTGCATTGCACATTTTTGAACAGTTCCTACAGTCAATAGCATCCTTCTATTTGTACAAGTTTGCACCATGTTCCGGTTTGATGAGTTGATGCAGTATTTTAGGGGGTAAACAATGCTACTTCAAAAGTTACAAGTCATTATCTTCATCACGAAACAGTGGAACAAATGTCACACATAGTACAACCACTTTATCGTATTATCTGTAGTTTCCAGTTATAAGTTATGACATATTCAAGATACATTCGAACCTGTTCAAAGAGAAAAATTCCGAAGGGGCAAATAAAGAACTTGAAGGGAGATTTTCATTTCTCATGTGATTGGTACTAAATAAGAGTATAAGTGACATGCTTTCTTGTAACTTGTAGCTTTGTAACCTTCTATCAGAGCGTACTTTGCTTATAAATCTCTTAATATAGATTTATTCGTTTGATGATAAAGCATTATTGGTGTAACTTGACTGATATTTTTCAAGAGATTAAATGCTAAGTATCAGGGAGAATGATGATGGCACACTAATATAAGTACATTCACAAAACAAATCTGCATAATTGGTACCTTTTTCAAGTTCCATGCTTGCATAACTATTCTACATTCATAAAATTGTTAATAGCTTAACTACATGCAATTCATTCGTCTGTTTATTCCTTAAGTAGATCACAGTTTTATGCCTCATTGCTGCTATTGTGATATTTAACCAGAAGACTGGTACTTAATTCCCTTCATTAAAATATTATCCATGGTTTGGGAAACTGTGATTTAACACCTACATGATTTGGAAACTATGCAAGAACTCAAGGAAAGGCATTAGAAAAGATCATGTCAGCTTATATCTTCCACTGTTTCAATTTGTATAATTTCACCTGAACAATATTCAGAAAAATGAAAGAAAAATATCCTCACAAATCATGTTTGCTATCTCCCCTAGTAAAAATTAGATTCCATCTATACCTCAAACCCCATGTAGGATTTATGTACAAACAGAAGAGAGAGGAAAAAATAAGTGATATAGAAAGGGGACCTTGGACAGCTTTTAGTGACCAAGTTTAGACCCACTGATCCCTACTAATCATGCATAGTTAAGCTAAGCTATGTACTCATTCACCTTTTGGCTTTAATCTGTGTTGTTGTTTGGATCTGAGGTGACGATTGTGATCCACCACTGAGTGCAGCAGCAGCAGACTCAACATGAGTAAGAAGATATTCATATATTTTCTTCCTCAACCGGTCAATCGTCTCTGCTGATATCTGCCATGATTCTCCCTCATCCTTGCTTGAAACAATTTCATCTAACCAGTCATTAACACTTTTTAGTTGGGTGAGCATACCTGCTATTTGGTCATTACCTGACAAGGTTGTGTCCCCATCACTGTCTAAGAACCTCTCAACAAAACTCAAAAACCAGTCCCGGGATTGTAACTGCAACATTTCCACCAAATTAACCACCTCATTGAGGCCGTTCCCTCTAACCCATTCAGGGAGTGGTTGTGGTTGGACTAGATGCTTCTGCCCATTTAATAACCCATCACCTGGTTTGCGAGGAGTTCCTTGTGATGCATGCTTAGAATTTGCTGTCAAACGGGTCTTTGCATGAACTTTTGACGAAGTATCTTCACTTGAATTGTGTAGAACTAACATGGGTTGATTTCCCACCACAGTCTTTTTGTTTTGAGAGCTGCTTGAAGCTGGAGGCTTGGATGTTTGTGATTCTCTTGTAAAAACAGCAAAGGATGACAGATTGGTGGTCAAGGCTGCCTGAACCCAGGAAGCCGCTTGTTTTTGTCTGTCTGATTTTACTTTCAGTATGTCTTCCGCTGTACCCTTGTCATAATCTGGAGATGAACAATCTGGAATGTGTTTTGTTAAGGATTCAGCTATTGTCCTGGTACTATTCAAGCTAGCATGAAGGGTTAAAAACTGCTCTACTGCTGGCTGTGGGTTATGTTCCTTAGCAGAATTAGTTACCTCTGAATATGTTCTGCCAGAAACATCACAAACAAATGTCAGCAACAACTTGGTATGTAGCACGGTATTAGAACATTTTGACATAATAGCCCTCATATGGATTAAATATATTTATGGATAAACCTGAAGTCTATATATTTTCAAAAGTGTCCAAGAAATCTCTGCCTGATTACACATAATAGTTAGAGTAAATTACAGGTATTCTGAATGTGATTTGGAGTTTGTTAGTTCTGGCTAATTTTGATTTTAAAAATGTCACATTCTCCACATGTTGTTTCTCCTCTCTCCAAGTCAGTTCAAATACACTTCACTTACCCACGTCTTAAACTTTACTATTAAATGTAAATGTGTAATGGATAAAGTTCAGGTATGAACATATTTGCACCTTAGACATTGCAGTAAACTCTCTGCAGCAGCAGCCTCTTGCATAGCCTCAGTTGCTGCTATCTGTGCTGCATCTCTCTGCATCATTACTTCCTGTAACAAATGTGAACATAGAATAAGAATGAAACCATATAGTTAGTTTTACTTTGGCACACCAGTTTATAAAAAGAAACAATATGGTTAAGAATTTATAATCTGAGCAGAAGTTAAAGTAAGGTCATATAATATTCTAAATAATGTATCAGTAGTAAGGATATATATTTGGAACAATCACATTATCCAACTTTATACCTGCAGTATACTTATAAAATGGTATACATTATACTTATTTTAGTTGTTTTCATATATATAACTACAGAAAACATTTTCAAAACACTTTTGCCTTCCTTTCTCGTCTCTAATGCAGTTTTCAGTGGGCGATAAATGCATATTGACAGCCAAGAACCAGGGAAGTACAATGCAAAGTAAATGAGTTCTTAATAGATATACCCTTCCAAGCTTTGAAATAGATGATGGGAGTGAAGCCCATTGAACATTGGCATCTGTCACTTTTCTATTATTCAGAGAAACTTTGACCAAATTTCCAGGGAGGCTAGAAACTTCTGCTTTCTTTCCAATGGAAGTTCTTGACTTGCTCGACTTATCTGGTTCTGCTGTAGTTCCATTACCACTGGCCTTCTTTGCAGACGTTTGAGTCTTAAGTTGTTCCTTAGTTGATTTTGTTGATGCTTGGATCCTCTCCTCCTCTTTAGATGGTCCTTTTTCGATTGAAACGCTTCTTCTCCTAGGAGTCTGGTAGAACAAAAAATTAAGGGAAAAGATATATGTAGTTGTTTAATTAACTCAATCCATGAAAGTAATGAAATTCAAGTCTCTCATACTAACACTGACTAAACTTGATAGTAGATTATTCCGCATAAAATTTCAAAAGAAAAACAATGAAAAGGAACAATTACTCCAACAAGCCTATGCATTTGACATTAAGAGCTTCTGAAAAGAAGAAATGTCAACTCACACTTAGTTCAGGCTTAGGATCAAATTTGGTTGCAACCTTGGTTTTTGAGGACTCTCTAGTCTTGACCTCAATACTCCCTTCCCAGCTCTTCCGCAGAGCCTTAGTCCCCAGCTCAATTCCCTGCACCAAATTTCTAACCGGATTCGCAATTTTCTTTCCAGCAGCAGAAATACTAGCCCCACGAACCATCTTTCCCGTCTCCACCACTCCCACCCTAGCCCCAACCTTAGTCTGGTGTTGCCTCACCCCATTGGCAAATTTCTCAAATGAGGTTGGTAACGAGTAGCAACTACTTGGTGACGAAGGAATGGACCGCGAATTGGTAGACCTCAATCTAGTCAAAGACTCTTTCTTCACCTCAATCCTGAGTGGAGGTTTCACTGGCTGAGGCTGAGATTTGCCCCTAGTCTTGCTGGATTGTACTTCCTCTTTACCACTCAAACCACCACCATTTGATCTCACTCTCTCTTTCTTCTCCTTCTCTCCAACCCCACCACTATAACCTTTCCTCGGAGACTTCGATCTATCCATGTCAGAAACACCAGAAGAAACCCCATTCTTGTCCTTATTATTGTCGAGGAACGCAAGGGAATGAGTCGCAACAATATCCTCAGGGGTTCCGACACAAGGGTGTCTCCCAGGAACAGGCCTAACCCCTCTCAGAATGGGGACGGGAGAAGCACCCTCCACACGATCAACAAACACAAACTGACCCAACTGAATCTTATCACTGAGAATGAGATCATCATGTTCATCAGGGAGAGAAACATAAGTAGCGTGAGAGGAATCAGAGACTTTGAGGTAAAAACCTTGATTTGGGAAAAGTTCGCCCCCTGCAAGCGCCGGAACAATGCTCACAACCTGCAACAGCGAAGACCTGTGCTCACCACCGACCTTCACATCGGTGTTCATGTGCTGCAGAAGCTTCAGAAGCACCCCCGGTACCAGATTCGCCATTGTTTCCTCCACCACCCTCAATATGCATCCCCAACAAGAATAAACCCCTCTTCTTTTTCTCTCGATTCAAACAAACTCAGGCACAAAGCTACAAACTATAACCCGGGGAATTGATTTTTTCTTTTTTAACAAAGATAGCCTAATTCACAGGTTAATCAAAAAGGACAGAGAGCTTTCAGACTAAGAAAAAAATCAGATTTCTGATAGGCCAGTTTAGACAGCAAATTTCAGAACAAAAAACAAGGAATAGGACAATATCCACTAAACAGGAACATAATTAATATCGAATAACCAATAGGATAAAAAAATACAAAATAAAGGAGAGGAATTTGTTCGTTGTACTATTCCGCTACAGGTAGGTGTACAGAACATAACGTTACAAACAACCTGCGCCAAATATTTGGTGGAAATACCAGAAATTATTTGGGGTTTGGTACGGTTGTGTTCGGATGAGGAAAATAAAATTAAAGATGGAGTGAAATGAATGTTTTTTCGAATGGGAGAAAAAGGGTGCGAAAAGTTGTGAGAAATGAGAAGAGAAGAGGTATAATTGGCGGCAGGGTTATTGCATTGCATGATTGATACGCAAAGAGGTGTCAGCGTCTGACAAACACATCTCCACACACATGCTCTTCAACTCACACAATGACCCACTCTTTTGCTTTGTTTTTGGTTGGATCCAATTCAAGAGATTCTATTGCAGAGGCACCATTGTGGTAGTTTATGTGTTGTGCCCAACCCAACCCACTCAATCCAAATGTTCTATCAGAGACAAAAGGGTACACTGTTCTTGCTTACTAGCTAGGGTCTAAATTCGTGATACTCTTTTCTTTTACCATCCTTTGGTTTCTGTCTGGTTATCTGAAAAAATAAGGAAGAAATGTTTTTTTTTTTTTTTTAATTGTGGAATGATTAAGGTTTAGTTTTGCAGAGGAAATGGATGCATGTGGGAGGCAGCGTTAGTCTTAGGACCAAGGTAAATGGGTTGTCGGCTACCAACATAATAGGCATTACAACACTATTAAAGCTAACACGCATTCTTATTTTTTTTTATAATGTTTTTATTATTATTAATGATTAATGATAACCTTGCATGCATTATCTTTATTTGTGTGACTCAAATATTAAAACATGTCATCTTTTTTCAACCTTCCTTGTACATAAAACAATTTCAATTGGGCTTTTTTTATGGTTAATAATTACTTTCCTTAGGAAATAATAATAACAAGTAAAATAAATTTAATTTTTTTCTTAAATATTGATTTGTTTCTACAATTTTCTTTTAATAATGCAGATTTGCAAATTGGAATTTTAGGTAGGTTAATAATTGTTGAGAATTTTTAAAATTTGGATGGAATAAACTGCTCTAGCATGAATTTGATTACACTTTATTTGTATAATTAATTAGTGAGTTGACAAGGGTGAACTTTCTATCTGCAAATTTGGAAAAATAAATTATATGATAATCTTGAATTTGTAGATATTTCAAAATTTTTAATATAAATTTTAATAACAATTTTCTAACATTATGTATTTAGAATAGATTAATTAATACTTTACCTAAATTGAAACAAAACATTTTCGAATAAATAACTAAATTGGGTAAATAGTAAGAAGAAATTGTTTATTTATAATTTAATACGAAAAACTTTTACCTTTTTCATACTATTATTTTTTGGCTCTATAATTATTAAATGCAAATATATTTTATACCTTTTTCGTATTATTGTACTGTATCTATAAATAGCATCTTATTCAATAACTACATATCTTAAGTAGATCTTTGCAGATTCATAATTTTGTTTTTAGAGTTTATGAATTTTTAGAAATCAAACACTGTCGTTTGTTATGTACATTCCTGTACACTAATACCTAACACGTGAATGACATTATATCCAACCGTTGACCAAGAATATTAAGGATATAAATTTTTCATTGCAAACCTAAAAATAACTATAATACATTTGACAGAAGAATATTTAGAAAGAGGAGTCATTTCTTTGTTAAAGTCAAAAGAGCATATTCTGATTGTTATACTTATGAATGTATAGTTGATATTATTATAACATATATGAATGCATACAATTTTTTATTTATTTGAGCATATGACGTCTATTTTTTACATTATATTATATTAGTCTAATATTTGAGAATTACTATTGGAGTTGAATATAGCATGTTGGCAAATTTTTTATTAGAGAAAAAACATTCATCCACACGGTTCAGGAATTCAGAAATGCCATAAAAAGAATTATTTTATAAAATTTTGATGCGACTTTTTATATATTTTTTCCATTCTAATTAGATTTTCCCTTGTTTTCTGTAGTTCTAAATGTGCAATGGGCTCTAAATAAATATAATAAATATTTAATTATTTTATTGATATTGTAAAATGACATTTAAAATTATTTAGCTCAAAACACACCTTATACTCTAAATTGATAAATGTGTCAACAAAAAACTTAAAAATGATGTATAATTAAATACAATGATTTAAGTGAAACCTGTAATCCAGTTTCTTATGGGACAACATGTTGCTCAGTTACAGTTTGAGCCAATGATAGATAATCTTGATAATATTATGTTGTGGATGAATCTTCTCTTATTAAAAATTTAGATGGTGCTGTAAATGAAATATGATTCATTGGCTTATATGCATTAGTTGAAAGATGTCACTCTCATTGTGTATAGTTTGCAAGATTTACAACAATTAGATTCAATTAATAGTAGTTTAACAACAGTTCCTAATCATTTGACATATAAAGAGACTCAACTTAGAATATGAAAATATTGATTAATGATGGCTTTTCTAATATGATGAAGAATTTGTTTATATGGAGTTTAATGTATAAAATGATTTTCGAAAAAGAAATTATGAATTTTTTTCAAAATAAGTGCTGTGTGGTGTAATTTTATCATGAGATTGATGTGATCTCTATATTTTTCAGTCCTCTTTTTGTTTTTTCAAATAAATATTCATGCAATGAGAGAGAAAGTAATATTTAACACGAGTTTATTTGGAAATTAAATACAATAATTTTGATAATATAATTTTACACATTCAATAATATTATTAATCTTGTTTAGTTTAGTAATAGTAATTTTCACTTCAATTTTAGTTACAATTTTTATTTTCTCTCATGTTCGTGAGTAGAAGTAAAAGAATCATTTACAATATTTAGAAAGTTATAATTAAATTTTTAATATAAAAAAAATATATTTTGAAAGTATGTACTCAAATATATGATTTTTTTTGCAATAAATTTAAGAAATGTCATATTTTATTAAAATACATGATACTTTTAGAAAACAAAATGTAGAAAAAAAACACTTTTTTTTTCATAAACTCAATACAGTAAAATCCACATGTATTCAAATCATATTGCATACTTTTTTCTTATACCCAAAAGATAATATAAAAGCTAAAAAAAATGGACTTGAAAATGAAAAAAAAAAATCACAATATAAATGAAAATTAATTTAAAAAAGAATTAAAATGTCATAAAAACAATTTGTGATAAATATATACGTATTTATACCTTTTTTTTCTTGTATTTTCTCTTTACTTTATGGTAGGACAGAACGAGAAAACATTATTAATTAGCTTTGATGGAGTCCCACAACACCATTATCGTGGACAATAATTTGTCATCATATATCAACAACGTCTCAATTAAGAGAATTTTTGTCTCATTCAATATTCAGCTCAATAAAGTTCCTATTTTTATTTTTCTTGGTAGAGTAAGAGAATTTCATTTCAATGTAACATGGTATATAAAAAGGTATATAAGTTGGTTAGGCAATTTTGTCATTATGAATTTCATATATACATTAAACTATAAATTATGTATTTGGATTTTTTTTTTTGCGAGAGAAATTACTTCAAAAATATTGTTTTGAGTGATTTATAGCTATTTAAGAGGATCAAAATCGTAACATTAATGGTAATATAAACAATAATTAAGTGTATACGTAATCAAATCTGTATATAGAGATCTAAATTTTGAGTCATGAAAACATTGACAGTAAAGGAAACCTCAACTTTAATTATAAATCATATAATAATATTGGAAGGTTAATAAAATTCAAATATTTTCACAGAGGAGGGAGTTTTTTATGATACATTGATTAAACAGACAAATTTAACATATTTTATTGTAAAAAAAAAATTAATTTCAATATATTATATATATTAATTTTGTAAAAATAATTCTATTAATATTTTGTCAAATCTTTCTTAAGCATTTTCTTAGGGTACTTGTTGATCAACATAAAGAATAAGTAAATAATTATATATTTAAGTTTTTTTTTTTTATTGAAAGTTCTTTTGACATATAGGTTATATAATAAATAATAACACAAAAGTCACAATTAAATTACTGTAATGGTTAAATATTTGATAGAAGATTGCTAAGAATTTTAGTGTAAATTTAAATTTTATATTTAAGGACATATAAAAAAAGAGACATACAAATTTATTACTTTAAGTTTTAAGTTAGAAATGTTGTCAAAGCTTTTTATGTAAATTTACTTACAACATGAAATCTATCAGGTGAATCTACTAGAAAAGCAACAAATATTGTTTTTATTTCCCTGCTTTTAGTTTGAATCTTATATTTTTTTATATACTATAATTTTATATTAATTAAATTAAAACTTTAAAACAAGATATCAAATCTGAGACCATTAACAAATCACTTCCCTCCACCTTAAGTGTATTTAGCATATTTATGTCATATTGTTAATTAAGATAAACTCGTAACATCTCTATTATAAATTTACTTTTTATTTCTATCAATTATATACGTGTAGGTAAACACTTAACTTAACATATACATTTTTAACTACTGATTCTTTCTTATATAAGTTAAGATTGGGAGAGAATAACCTATATTTCATTGATCAAGTTAACACCAAGAAAAAAAAAAATGGGTGAAGGAGAACCAGATTACCAAGCATGAAAAGTGCACTTAACCGTTCATTATTACGCAAAATATTCATGACGTGAACGAGTCAAACTCTGCGATGTAACATCTTCAAATATTCTACTTTACTTTAATACATAATTTATTAAACAACGTAGCAATTTATCATTAAATAACATCATAATTTTTACATAAATAATATTCATATCGGAAATAATTAAAGTCAAAGTCAAAGTCTCGTATCTGATAGAAATAACAAAGTTAAGCACTATATAAGATTAAAAACTCATAACCATATTTTTAAGATTTTAGAGATCAAAATATGTCAAATAAAATAACTTATATATGTAAAATCAATGTCAAATATATAGAATTATAATATCTCTATGACTATAATTAAACCATATGATAAAATATAAATTTAACAATATATAATCATATATATATATATATATATTATTTTTCCAGATGATATATTAAAATCAACAAATATATAAAGTGAAGATTGCAACTTGGTGTTCTTGTTGGTATTATCATACATAGAATGAATAATGACATTAAGTTGTAAAAGTTCTTTATGGCAGCATCCATTGTCTGTTTATGAAGTAATATAAAGTGTCTTCTCACTTTATCTTTTATCTTGTGTTTTATGTACAATTACATACTTTCATTTTTAAAAGTAGCATGCGATATCGATTCTAATTATAATTTTATGTTCTACAAAAATAATATTTATATTTAATGTTGATATCTTTCGTTTAAAAAAAAAATTATATATATATATATATATATATATATATATATATATATATATTTATTCTTCAACTATTTATTTTTCAGTTTATGAGAAAAGGAATATCTGGTAAGATATTATAGTTTCCTAATAGAGTTAATAGAATAACTATAAGTCCAACCATTGAGGTGGCTCGGGTAAAGTCTTTCAACAATTAATTGCGGAGAGAAAAATCACTACGAATAATTTAGAAGCACGAGTTATGTTTAATTTGATCTTAGCAAAGATAAATGAAAAATAGATTAGTATAGCTGAGTTTCTTTTTCGTTTTTAAGAGTGATGGTTTCAATAAGAATTTTTTATATTAATTTCACATGTATAAATAATTTGTGATTCTTTTAAATGAGATACGATAGTATTCCATTATTTTCGTATTTGATTTTGTTTCTGTTTTAAGTTGTTTTTATTAGGTAATCTTAAAAAAAACTTATATTTTTTCATTATTTTTTTTACTTTTTTCTGTTACATTTCATAATTTTTCTTTTACAATAAAAGTTTTCATTTCATTTATCTTAACTATTTGACTCATTGCATATTATACACTTCAATCTTTAAAGTTTTTTATTTTTTCATTACAACTTTAATTTTTTACAATTTCATTTAAATGAGATAATTTTAAAGATATCAAAATGAGTTTTAATTTTTGAATTAATGGATTTGAGCACTTGAGTCATAATTCATCAACAATAATTTTTATTAATTTTTAAATTATTTTTTACAAACTTTTTATTATTATTATTATTATTATTTATTTTTAATTATATCAGTTGATAATTTGATTTTTTAAACAATAAGATGTTGTTAATAATATTTTAATAATTTGATAGCTTAATTTATTTGTTTTTGAAGTTGTATATAGGTTAATTAATTAATTTTCAACTATTATCCTTACAATAATACTTGATAAAATAAGTTAAGACATTGATTGCATTACTATAAAATATTATATGAGGTCAATCGATCTTGATTGTACTATGATAAAGGTATAAAATAAATTGACAGAATAGAATATATAAAGTGAGTCAACTCACTGACCTACAAATTCGTGATGAGTTAAACTAGGTTACAAATTTTTTGAATCATAAAAAAATGAGTCGGGTTGAGCCGACTCATTTGTAGCTCAACTTATGGTGAGTCAACTTGTGTAAATTAGATTGACTCACTTTCATACTTTTAAATCAACTTCATGTATTTAAGTGTGTCGTTAAAAATATATATTTTTTTAATATTAAATATAAAAAATATAATTTTTTTATAAAAAAAATATATATTTAATATTTTAAATTATATATATATATATATATATATATATATATATATATATATATATGCTACAAATACACTCATATGACGATAATTAGGATGATACACAAACATCACACCAAACATATAATAAAATTAAAATGTATATAAATTTTAAATTTGAAAACAATGATGAATGTAATGAAACTCAAGATATTACCATCCTCCAGAACACATAATATGATTAGAGTTGGAAAGATTGAGCTATGTTTTGTTTTAGCATGATTGATTTGGTGATGAAATAGTTATTGTGTGGCAACCAAATTTTGTAAAATAAGGAATGATATGGAAGTAGTTGACATAATTAGTTGGTGTGAAAGTTAATTAAAGGTAAAGTAAGTAAGAAGTTTTAAGTTGGAAGGCATGAAGAGTAGATGAAGGAAGGAAGTTATTTTAATATATGAAACTTCTCTACCAAACTCCCAAACAGGATAACTCCTTATCCAACACAACATTAATGCCAAAAAATATATATAAAACTTATTTTTCAATCAGTTTTTTTTTTTTTTTAATGATCGAAGTTTAAAATTTGATTATTTGAAAACTGAATTCTAACCCAAAAATATCGTATATATAAATATTTAGTACAACATGTTATTTATCTAATTTTTTTTAATTCATTTATGCCAAAAAAAAAAAAGTTGATCGGTATTCCTTTTCCTGGTTTGGTGTCATGTAACTTCCGTGTTCTATGTATTATCTATAACAATATATAAAGAGGATTCCTCTTTTTGTGTCCACTTTTCAAAATACCGATTTTACCCTTCAAATATAAATTTATTAAATTTTTAAAAATTGACCGTTATTTTTACAAACTTTTTATAAAACCAGATGTCTCTGCTTCTTGTCTTCTTATTTATTTATCAATGGTTATTCCTTTATCTGTTCTGATATATTTCACTTTATTTTTAATAAATATAATTTTAATATATATATTAACTTAATAACATTATAATATTATCACCTACTAATATAATATCACGCATATTTAAAAAATGCATGCACACAGGCGCGATAGCGCCTGTGTTACGCTAGTCTTTTTGAATGAGAATATTTATGAGTACTTCTTTTACCATCAAATTCCTAATGACTAAGACTATAGTTGTTACGTTGACTTGATGACTGATTTGGACTGTTAAAATGAGAATAAATCAGAAGAACTAATGTTTTGTTTTTGGACGGAGAGTGTGGAAATGAGAAAAAAAATTAAAATGAAAAATGGAATTATTTAAATTTGATGATAGAGAATGGAGATAAATGAAAATAGAATAACTTTGTTTCTCACCGATAATTTCAAATTAAAAATTTATTTTATTTTTTGTAATATTATCATATATATATATATATATATATATATATATATAATATTATTCTATTTTGATGTCTATATTTTTATTCCTAAATTTATTCTTTAATAAATGGTCTTTATTTCAAATTAAAACAATTATTTTACTATTTTTACTTTCTAAGTAATGGTTTTATTAGATTTATTTATTTCATTTATTTAATTTTTTTAAATTAATTATTTTTAAACTAAAATAGATATTTTAACAAAAAATATTATGAAACAAAATAAATAAAACTATTTGTAATAAAATTTAAAAAGTTATTTATATTTATTTTTAAAATAAATAAATAATACACATGCGCACATATCTTTTCGAATTTGAATTACTTATTAAATTTTTTGTATTTTCAAAATACATTAATAATTACTGGTTTTAAAATTTTATAATATTTTAAAATTAATAATACAGAATATTTTTAATACTCAGCATAAAAAATTACAACAATGTAAAGAATGCGGACTCTTTTTCATTATCATTGATTATGTAATGACTTTTTAGCCCTTTCCGTGTTTTATTCTCTCTTGATTTATGTGTGGGAACCAAATCCTACCTCTTTAGTCAACAAATCCTAAACTATGTAAATATTTCTTTTAAATTTCTAGTCACTTCTGTAACTTTACATTAACAACTTAAATTAAATGGTTATAATATTTAATTTTTGTGTTAAATAAGTTGTATAGATATTGTTTGGCTACGTTGTTTTGCTTACTTATCTTTATTATGAAATAAGAGATTATATGAATAATATAAATGATATTACGATAAATGTAATTTTTTTATTATTTGTTTTTAATTAATTACAATTTAATTATGTATATAATCATAAAATTTCATATTTTTTTAATAGCCGAAGAAAATATGCAAGATACCAAAACAAGAGTTACGGTACCTAATTAATGAAAAAAATAAACAATAGTATTTCAATAAAAAGACATCAACTATGTGTCACAAACCAAAACAGAGTCAAGGTATGTTGTACTATTAAATGAATTTATATTTGTCTAAACTGTTCAAACAATTTTTTCTCTTAAAAAATAATCAACTTATTTGTACCAAGAAATAATTATTAATTCAACATCAGATGCATTTAAGTTAGTTTGTGATTAATATATATCCAAACACATTTTTTTAACAAAAAGATAATGTTTTTTTTCTAGTAATTAATGAGGTGAAATTTTCAATTTCAATTTATTGAGTTGTGGATAATATCAATAAATGAGGCTGTGATCCTCAAGCAGTAGATATAATTATTTATAACTATTAATTAAAAATGATTATGTTTGTAACCGCATAATGTTACCCACTTTGTTTTATATCTTAAGTAATTTTATTATTTGTTAAAAAGATACATAACAATTATCAATAAGTATTTTTTAAAATATTTTTTATATATATCTTATAACCAATTTTTTTATTTTATAATTATTATTACTATGCGCACATACATTTAATGGCTTGGGTTTTTACAAATATAATATTAAAAGGGTAAAGTGAAATGAGTTTTTCGTAATAGATATGTTGTTATATAAGTTTTGATATTTTATCTCTTACATTAATGATACGGTTATATTGATTTTATAATATTATTTTAACTTCATATTTTATTAAAAATATAATACAAGATGATAAAATGTTAATTTAAGTAATTATTTACTGATTTATATATGATAAATGATTTATCGTATATAATAAGAAAAAAAAATCATTTAAAAGCCTAGTGAAATGTCACGGAATTAAATATTTATTGATGGATGAGTAAAGTGTGATCACTTTCAATAGTATGGTCCTATTGTAGTGTAGTTCTGATCCATAAAAACGGTGCATTTACCCTTTGCATGAAAGTCTCACTGGTAATAAAATTGTAGTTCACATTCAAACCTTGTTCACTAAATTCTATTAAAGGTGTGTTTGAAGAGTAGTTAACATTTGTTTATTGTGAGTTTGAAAATTTGGAATGAATAATAATAATGTGACAATAAATAATCATCTCAATTATATTCATTTAGTTTCTTAAAACCCAATGTTAAAAAAAAAAATACAAAATCAGTTATCTAGTCTTAAATTATACAAATGTTTAATTAGTCGAATAATACTTATTTTTTTTATGTGTCAGTTTAGTACTTACAGTATTAATATTTAAAATGATTTATAATATTGATATTTATATTAAAATTTAGTGATAAAAAGTCACGAATAAAGTTAACGGTGTTAATGATTTTTTTCTCAAAGAAACTTAATTAAAACACTTTTTCAAAAGCTAAAACTCGATTGACATCTTTCTAAAAATAGATATTAAACTAATACTTGTAAACAAGAGTGGTTACTATCCAACTAATTAAACGTTACATAAATTTTTGGACAACATTACCGTAGTAAATAGTTATATCAATTATTTTTTATTTCGGTAGATCTTTGTTTTTATTGATTATTATCCAAAATAGCATACATGAACTCATAATTTATTTGAATAGTATACTGTACTATAGCACATGGGGTGGAAAATCTTTTCTCTGATTACTCACACAAAGGTGGGAAGTTGAATGGTCAAATACTGTTAATGCTTCAAACCCAACTAACAAAACATACACGAGTATGGTCAAACGGTGATGAGTATGGTCAAACGGTGATCATAAATACCACACAAAAACATTAGAGTATCAAAACAGTGATTGGTAGGGAAAAATTTAATTGAAATAGTAAATCCTAAACAAAAGATTGAGTTACGCATATGGTGCATCTGAAATTTTGTTTTGAAATATATATTCCGTTATGATTTTGTTTTTAAAAAACATTTTAAAGGATAAATGGAAGAATAGATATTTAAACTACCTTAAAGTTTAACTTTTTAAGTGATGTGAAATTGTTTGACACATACGAATACATTGATGTACATTGTTGTCGGGATAAAAAGTACCATTGACCAAGTATTTTGTGTCTGGTATACAAAAACTGAAGAAATAGATAGAAAAATTCCAACATATAATGTCATTTGAAGAATGATTAAGTTGTTGACATAACTTGAAAACCTTCCTTACGTTAAACGGTGCTAATCGACCATGTGTTCTGTCTGGATAATGTTTTGCTATACAAAGAATCACAAACCACATACTATAGATCCCGAAAATGAGAGAACCAAGGATAACTAGTTGCAATCACAATTTTTAAAGTTAACATCCTAGGCATTTATTTTCTGACCCACTGGATTTTGAAATTTCAAGAATGGAATTCGATTTAGATGTATGTATTTATACAAACTTATTTGTAAATATCACTGTAGAATTTACTAAATATATCAAATTTGTTTTTTTTTATTGAAATGAATATTCCAATCCTATTTTTAGCGGCTTGTTATTTCAGGAACACGATTGATGATTGAAATTTAAGACATGTTCAAATATTAATAGTGTGTTTGGATAGAGTTAAAAAAAAAGTGAATTTTTTTAAATGAAACGAAAAAGCATCATATTGCTTCCTCCACCCTATAATTAATAACTGCACCTACATTGCACTCCGCAAATATATTAAATTATCCTTCAATACTGTACCACGTCACCCATTTTGAAAAAAAGTTTCGGAAAACTCTGTCCAGAGTATATTTCATATTTTTTAGAAAATTATTTCTGAAAAATTCATTCTAAAAAACATGTTCCAGAAAGTATTATATCAGAAAGTATTTATGCATTACAGATTCACAAATCTTATTCTGAGAATTCTAGAAATTTGGTCCAGAAAATACTGAAACATGCAATTCAGAAATCACTTTTACAAGGGATGAAGTGATCCCTTCAAAATTTAAACGGAACAGAAACAAAGAAGCCTATAACGTACTCCAGAAATTTTCAGTATGGGCAACATTCATGTGTATCTCAGTATAAGGCATTTTGAGGACGTTTCAATTTTATTTCTAAAATTGTTTAAAAGAAAATAATTGTTTCTCCAGTTTTTAAAAATTGTTATTTTCCTAACATTAATTTTGGTCAAGGAAAATTTGACTCCATTGATATCTGCTTAAAACATTTATTTGAAACGTGATCATGACCAACTTTTACAACTGAGACATGGCAATTGGAAGAATAGATAAAAAACTATCTTCATTCCCTTACTATTTCTATTATTAATTTTCTTGCAGATAACTACTGTTTCAGAATGAGGTGAATTTAGCATTAGATAACCAAAATATGTTTTTTTTTATCCATAGAACTGTAGATAAAGATAGTCAGATAGTTGGATACTACTCTACACTACAGTTCAGCCAAAAACCAGTATGCAGAAATGACCCATAAGTTTTGACGTCAAATTGAAAAGGTGTAATCAACTAACCACATAATTGAATCTGTCTTACACATATTATCCCAAAAGGAACAGAAAAACAAAATCAAAATCAGCCGTTTTACTAACTATGAATCTCCAAAACCAAAGCAAAACCTGATCTTCATCAACGGCAGTCAGAATCACACATCTTGCACACTTAAACCTGCAAAGGTAAATCATATACATGTAAAATCACCACTTACACAGAGCACTTCATCCAAAATTAAGAAAAAAACAAGACCCAGGTGTGACATGCAATGTAACTTGTTTCATTTTCTTGGCCATAATACTATTACAATTTATCCTGTATTTTTTCCATCTTGAAGAACCATTCAAATTAAAGCCTAAACAAAAATATACCTTTTACAAAATTCTCCTACCTAAAAATTTGCATATACGCATGCTAACAACTAACATACAGCACTATAGAAGTATAAAAATATCAGCAGAAATAGTTGAGTAACAAACCTGGAGGAAGGGATTGCTTCAACTTATCAGCCTTCTCAGAGTCAAACACACATAGGGTGTACAGGTACCTGGAGCAGCGAACCTTGAACTTTACCACATCTTTGCTCCTCTTGATTTTCACAGAGCGTGCATCCTTCCTCCTCGCAGTGAGGAGGAAGTCTTTAATCTCATGAATCTGTTTCGGCTGCACAAAACACCAAACACCACATGTCAGCATCAACTACCAAAATACACTAGAAAACCATAGAGACAATAACCGAACCATGATAGTAAAACCCACAACACTTTGAAAAAACATCAAAACTAAACAAAAGAATAACAACAAGGCTTTATACAACTATTTCAGTCATCTACATGGATCACATTGTAGTCTGATTCAGTTAAAGACTCAAGCTTCTGCTATTTGTATTATTTCCCATGGAGATGGGATCCGAATCAAACATTTTATAAATTAAAGGCATCCCTAATTATTCTAATCTCTACTTAGACCAGAAAAATGGCTTTACCTTACTATAAAAATTGTTTCAGTTTCCTAAATCATAATTTTACTAATATATTAGAGATTGTACTATAATAAATCCAATCCAAGTTGGGCGTTGGCTGAATTGAAAAACGAAAATGTAAAAGTGTAAAAGCCTTTGTTTTTTCCTTCGTAATATGCAAATCGAGAGTATACTGCACAATACTGCACAATGCTACAAGATAATTGCACAATACTTTGTAAAATGCAAATCGGAGAGGATACTGCACAATTCTACGAGAATAGGCGAAGCTAATCGAAATAGAAAAAATTACCATAATAAAATTGACTGCGATTGCCTCCTCGGGAAGCCTCGATCTTGGCCCGTCGACTTTGCTTTAGCACTAGAGTTTCAGAATCCACCTCTTTAGGGTTTATAAACCAAACCCTAGGTTAGAAATTTCCCTACCTATTTCCGCCAGAAGTGTTGATTAAATGACATTCATATCCTTCACTAAAATGGCCTCACTTAATGGATTAAGCCCAAAAACATGTGACCCGTTTAACTGTTGTTAATGGATTCTGTGACCCAAATAGTTATTTATAACATATTTATAAAAATAAATATAAAATTTCTCCTACAACTAATCATGCTAAGTATTTATTTAATTCTTGTTCCTGTAGATCGGTAGTTATTCAATAAAAAAATATGTTATTAGTTTAATCTAACTCTTTTAGTGTTAAGTTTTTTTTTTTTTTTTTTATAAACGTATAACGTTTATAAATAATTTTATATCAGAACCAATTAAACGTAAAATGTTTATAAATAATTTTACTATTAATTTTAAAACGATTAACACCTCAATAATTTATGTTTGTTTTCATAATATAAGTAAATGATAGTTCTTATGATAAGTTATATTATTTGTTAAATACTACCGCCACATATTGCATCCATAATATATCACATGTATTAGGAATAGTTCAAGTGTGAGTTAAAAATTTTATATTAAATAGAATAGACAAAGTTAAACATTATATAAAAATAAAGATCCATAACATCATTATTTTAAAGTTTTGATGTAAAAATTGTGTCAAAGTCTTATATATGTAAAACTAATGTGTTATATATATATATATATATATATATATATATATATATATATATATATATATATATATAATCACAATCTCTCAATAATCATGACCATAACCATAACATAAAAATATAACCATTCAGCATGAGTGTCTAAAATTGAACATTTGTAATAATCAAGTTTTGGAAAAGGGAATAAAGAGGGTTATATATGCAGCGACAAATATACTATTGTGTTTAGGGTTGCAATTGATGAGAAAGAATGGAAAAGAAGGTTATGTAGCGTTTGCATTGTTGTGCATGTATATATGCATGAGTACGAGAGGGAGAAACCAAGAAAAGAGTGTTATTGAGAGGGTGTGATAAGCAAGTAACGTATAAAAGAGTACTAATAGTACCAACAAGTCCAATCTAAATCCATAAAGTTGCTTGCCACTACGCAATGTTGGGCTATAGAAACTAAAAAGCAAGGCATGGGAAGTGGTGAGTGATTAAAGCAAATATGCTATTCAAATCAAATCACTGCACCAAAACCCTCTCATGGGTCCCCTCTTCTTCTTCTTTTTTTCATTCTACCTCCCATTCCTAAACATCACTTTTGAAAATTATGGCACATGTACCATTCCGTGTTTCCCACTTAACTCATTCATTCATTTCTCTCTTTTCACCAACTTGCTTCTTTAAACCTAAAGCCTCAACAAGATACACTCATTCAACATTTTTTTTTATCTTGTTATGGGATCTATATATGTCTATATTATGATAGAGAGAGTTTATATTTAGTTCAATCTCACTATGTAAAATGAGGTTGATGAAATTTTCAACTAATTGTTTTCTAACTAAATAATTGACCCTTGTTTGTTTTGCTAACATCACACTTTAGATTATCACTACTTAGTTTTGGTTTCAAAAAAAAAAAAATTGTTCAAGGAAGATAGTAGTCTATTTAAAAGAGCATTCAAACTCTATTTCTAATTAATATAAGACATTTTAAGAGGTAGGAAGTAATAGGAATTTAAGTTTAAGTTGAAAATCTTATATTGAATATAAATAAATGAAAAAGTTGAGTGATATGTAAAAAAATCATAAGCATATAAATTTAAAGTTATTGTCATGTCTCTTTATTGATTTAAAGTATTCAAAACTACTCTCTAATCTTATTAGTATCATTTAATATTATTATTAAGTTTAATACTTTTTGCCTCTATATTTATTCAATATTACTTTTGATTTTCTTCAAACTTTTTGACTTAATTTTGTTGCAATATTTATTAAAAGAATCAACCTAATGACTTGACAGAATGATATAAATATATATATATATATATATATATATATATATATATATATATATATATATATATATATATATATATATATATATAATTTTGTGAAATCATCATTATCTATCTAACATAAATACCAAATAGACTCTTTTTAATTAATATTGAAATCACGTTGGAAAACATTAAATTTTTATTATAAATATTGAGACCACAATTGATATTAAGCCTATAATTAATTATTGTAGTATGATGATTATGATTATCTTCTCATTAGTGTAAGATTTTAGAATAATTTGAAGGGTAGAAGAGAGATTAGCCACTAATAAAATATTAGTTGTTTATATAGGATATATGACTTTACTTCCCACACAAAACTTAATATTGGGTTTTAATCACATAAATTGAATTATAAAAATTCAACATCAATAAAAATATGTGACAATAACTTTAAAATTATAGGTTTATGATTTTTTTTACATATCACTCAACTTTCTCATTTGTTTATATTCAAATATAAGATTTTTAAACTTATACTTAAATTTATAGTATTTTTTACTCGTAAAATGTCTTATATTAATTAGAAATATAATTTAAATGCTATTTTAAATAGACAACTATCTTTCTCGATCAATTTTTCTTAGAACCAAAATCAACTAAATAGTGATAATCTAAAGTGTGATCTTAGCAAAACAAAGAAGGATCAATTATTTAGTTAGAAAACAATTTGTTGAAAATTTCACATGATCTAGAAATGAAATTAATTCCAATATATATAAAGTCATCAACCTTATCTTACATAGTAAATCATGTGATATTGAACTAAATCTAATAGCAATAGGCATACGTGTTCGGGGTTTGCTTGAATTTTAACTTTTTTTTTTTTTAAATTCCCCTAAAACTTTAGTTGGGAGACTAAATTAAAATATCAAAAAACTTATTGCACTTAACAAATTTTTGGTCCACAATAATTCCATTTCATCGGAAAAAAAATTGTAATGTAATGTACTCTTTTTGCTCAGGACAAAAAAAAATCAAGTTTTATCTTAATAATTAATATTAATATAATTAATAAAGATGAACATTAATTAATTGTAAAAGAATAATAACAACTAGCACATTGTAGTTAAAAGTTAATTATGTCCTTTACCTGAACTGATTATCTCAATTAAGTTTGATTTTTCAAAAGTGTCATTGAGTGGAGTACTTTGACAAACTAATCCTATCTAATTGGTCATGTTGATTAGTCACTCTGAACGTGATGTTTTGATATATATATATATATATATATATATATATATATATATATATATATTGTAGTGTAATAGGATGTTACAATAATTTTATATAGTTGTAAAAAAAATTCATGTTTAATTTAGATTTTAAAAATAAATAAAAAATCATTCTCAAAAATGATTTTGGTCATTTTCTTCCATAAAATAATTTTTATAAGAGGTATGAATACATAACTTTTTTGTGTTAAATAAAAGTATACTCTAAAAATGTATTGTATTTTCTTACTAAATTGTTTTGAAATAATAAAGAATTTAACATTTTGAATAATAATGCATATGGGAATTTAATTTTAGAAAAGTTATGTAAATATTATTTACAAAAATTTACCAACCAACTAAATATTAGTAATTTCAAAAAATCACATATTCTTAGGATTCCTGATTCCCATATATGAAAAGTTTAACTAGTGGAAAACATTCTTTTATGATTAATACTTTAAAAAATGTAATATTTTTTCAATAAAATAGTCAAATTTTTGTATTTTGTTCCTTTTCATTTTTATAACATTAACAAGTGCAAATTTAAAGATTCCACTATGCGTATATGAGAGAACTAACTTTTATGACAAAAGATCGTGTTAGTAGGATTGAATATATAATCTATTAGACATGTTGATATTCATTATATTTTTATCATCTTATTTATTAACAAGATATATTAAAACTATTTTCCCCTTTATTGTAACTATAATAAATAAAATGATGAAAAAATAGCTTTAGGAAATAGTTTTGTTAATAAAATATTTGTCTAATGAGAATTAAATTATTATATAATATTAACTTTATATAAACTATATAATAATAAATGTGTTATATTTACATTGAGATGTATCGATTTCTGTAGAGTTTTCTTGTAGAATGATACGTCATACTTAATTTTTGTGAGATAGAAGTTATATAATATACAAGTAATTAACCTCTAAGCGTTAATAAATGATTTTTTTTGTAAGTTTTAATAAGAAGAAATACAAAGCAATAAGAGTTTTTATTTACTCATTAAATGGTGTATTACTTGAAAATGGAAATAAAAACTGAGTCTATTTTGGATACAAAGATTAAAAAATTTGTAAGATAATAAGAGTACTCTTTACTACTTTTCTTTATATTTTTAAGTAGATATAAACTCTGAAAAATACTTTTAATTTGTATCCATATTAACAAAACTCGTTCGGAATAAAATTTAAATAATGTATAAAAAATGGAATAATATTAAAATTTCCATAAGTTAAAATTAACTTATTTATCAAAAATTATACATTCCCTATTTTGCCATTAAAAAAATTCGTGATCCACCAAAAATAGGACAAATATGTTAATTTTTGTAAGCCATATATAGTATCTATAATATGAGTGTGAAAAAGAAATTGATGTGTTTATGGTATTATATGTGACTTCAGATTAAGCTACATATGTATTTTCCATCAGTATTATTGTACTTATAGATATGAACACCAATGCAGTTCCATGGACAAAATTTCTGACAGAAAATTCATTTTTCTTTTCTTTCTTTTTCTTTCTTCTTTCTCGTGTGTGTGTATATATACAAAGTTAAATTATATTTTGATTCTATTTTTTTACTTTTATCTTTTATTTCTTGATATGATTTTATATAAATCATTTATTTTTTTTAAATAAAGATAGCAGTACATTAATCAATTATTTACATTAAATTTTATCAGAAAATAAAGGATGAAAATAAAAAAATAGAGTCATATTATCATTTTTTTTATATATATATATATATATATATATATATATATAATTTGTACAGAGAGCATTATTGATGGGGATGAAATCTGACATGGTGTACCAATGCAGACTGAAAGAAAAAGAAAAGGAGAAGGAATAAGCATAGCATGGCATGGAATTCATAAAAAGAGCACAAGTGCAAACACCTTCAAACAAGAACAACCAAAAGCAATGAATTCAACTTGATTCTACCAAAAGTCTTAAAGTCTAACAACACAAACTCCCAAGCAAAAAAGCTTCCTCTTTTGGACACCACAAAGATTACAAAGCATGCAAGAATCACAAGAAAAATCCATTCCTATAAACTCCACTTCCTATTGCTATATATCCTCACAATCATGCACCTTATTTTCCACTGTGTTTCTCTTCAATCCCTTGGTTTTTAACAAGGTTTTCTCTACCTTCCTACGTAGTAATCGTTACAAAACACAGATATATATAGATATATATAATAATCATATAGATATACAGTGAGATTCATTCATTCATTCATTGATTCAATGATTCATTCATTGATTCATAGATTCATTGATTCATTGATTCAGTGAGTATGATATGATATGATATTCTAGGGTTTCCATGCTGAAGCCCAAACCACTGGTTCCTCCTTCCATGTCAAGTAAATCCCTGAGAGATGATCATCACCCTGAGAAACCACCAGTGACCACCCTGGTTGGTACCTCTTCAGCAACGCTTTCACATCATCAACCACATCATCGCTGAAACCCACCGGCGAAAATGCATTCCTCAGCCTCTCACACCACTGTGTTCCTCTCTCCCTCCTCTCACAACACTCAAACTCTTCTCCGTCGTCTTCCATGTCATCACCGCCACCACCACCACCACAGCATGCCAAAACCCTAACTATGCTCCTCGAACACTCCCTCTCCAACATCAACCTCTCGTTGCTGGTCGGAGGAAAACTCTCCTCCAACATCTCGAAATAGAGAGAGTAGAACTTCAGACACTCCTCGAAGCACTTTACGAAATCCTCCCCGGAGCTGCAAAAATCAGCTTCTTCCTCCACCACGGTCACCACTTTAGGGCCAAGAGACTTCAACACGCGAATCAAGTTTTCCCTCTCTTCAACCTCCACTCTTCTCAGCGCCCCGACGCAGTTCACGGCGACGGCTTCGTCCTCCTGAACCCCCAACCCTTCTTTCGTGAGATCCCTCAAGCCGGTGATCACGTTGAATTCAAAGGGCACGCCCATGAGCCTCGCGAACTTCTCCATCCGTTGACCAACCTCCTTCATCACCGACCCCGCAAGCGCCACCACGGTGAGTTTCAGGTGCGGCGTTTCGTCGTTTCGCGTGGCCAGAGCCTCCAACAAAGTGGGCCACTGCGTGCAAAGCGTGTTGCTGAGATCGATGATGTGGAGCTTGGGCTCTCCCTCCAAGGCCTCCAAGATGGCCCCGTTGGAGGCCACGTGTCCGAACGTGGTCCAAGGGCTCACCTCCTGGAACTTGAGAATCAACCTCCTCGCGGAATCGAACGTGTGGTTCTTCTCCGCCACGGAGGAGAGCGTCTTGTAGCATCTCTCGCCGGACTCGGTGGCTCTGCAGAACAAGGCTTGCAAGAAGTAAGACGCGAGCTTTTGATCGCAGTCACCGTAGGGCGAAGCAAGCTCGTTCAGCATCCACAAAAGATGGTGCGTTTTCGTGGAATCTCTCTCTGATATCGCTTTTGCACACTCTCTCAGAAGCTTCGGTGCCCATTTGCCATCTTCGTTCGGCTCACTCGAGTCCGAAGAACGACTTGTGGATGTGTGGCTCTGGTTGCTGCGATGCATGTTGGTGTTATCTAACGCTGCAGCCTCATCAACAATGTTGTTGCTATGGTGGTGGTGGTGGTTGTTGTGGTGGCGGTGGTGGTGGTGGTGGGTGTTGGAATGTGGTGATGGCTTCTTTGGAGTGGTGGTGTAAGGACTTAAGTGCATATTGATGTGTAATTTTTCTAGGAAGGAATCGATTGTGGACAACAATGGACTAGTCGTTGAGGTTGTTTGATTATTGAAATGCCCTTTGAACTGAAAAAGGTGAAGAGAAGCTAATTCCAATCTCTTTTGTGTTGAAATGGCGAACACAAAACCGTGATTTGGAAATTATATACAGGGTCCTTGTCACAACTTCTCATCTCTTCTTTCCTACTATTTTAATCACTTTGCTTCTTTCTCTCTCTCTCTCTATATATAATTGTGATCATAAATATACTTGGTATATATGTTGTTCAAGTACAAGGACTATGTGGTCGTTACCTGGGTGAGAGAATTTTTGTATACACATGTTGTTTGATTTTTTACCTTTTCCCTGGGAAATAATTTCAATAATAGATGTGGCAACTGTTTTCTTCTTTTTTGACTTTCAGCAGGTGTCATTATTTTTAAGCTGCGGTTATATATATATATATATATATATATATATATATATATATATATATATATATATATATATATTATGATTATTATTAAATTTGGATAATTTTTTCTTTTAATTTTAGATAAAAAATTTTAAGTGATTTTTTATTTTTTTATTTTCTTAATTTTAATATTTCGAAATTATTTAGAAAACTGATACTTTGTATTAAAAAAAAATTTATCAAAATTTAGTAATCATTGTCCTTTTCTTATATTTAATCGCGATTGTTATATTTGACATTAGCTTAATACTCTTTTTATTTGTTTTTTTTCTTTTTTTTCTCTTGTCAGATGTGTTTTTTTTACTCTCACATCAAGATTTTCTATTAAATAATTAATGATGCTAATTGAGAAAAAAATTCAGAGAACAAAAATAATAATGAAATATTTATAAGGATTAAAACATTAAGCCATTAGTTTGATTGAAAGTAAACTTATTTTAAATTTTTTACATAATATTTGACAGTTTAATTGACTATCGTTTGAAAAAGTGCTTTGTTTTTGTTATTTTATTTAAGCTATTTTTTTTTATAAATGTAAAATAAGAAAGTTATATACATTCTAAAAAAAGTAGATATTAATTAGGTATAACTATATGAAATCACAAAACATTATAGAACACTTATCTTATATATCTTCTTTGAAAGAAATTAAGCAAAGAAGCTTAATGATTGAATCATAGATTATACGAACAAATTCAAATAATGTTTGATGGATGAAGTGATATAAACTATCACTATAGTTTTGTATAGTAGAGTTGTGCAGATAATGTTAAAATCATTTTTCAGATTTAGAAAGGAAAACAAAACAGAAATTATGTGAGCGACAATACTGACAAAGCTGGCTGCTATTGATCGCTATTAATTCGACCTGATGATAATTAAAACTATATAAAGTAACCGATGTTTAGATTATTAACTGGTCGTTATATAAAACATTAACTAATAAAACTCTACTAATTAAATGACCTGAGTATATCCATTAATGGAGAGAAATTAACTTCAGGCAATAATAAAAAGAAATATATTAAAATAATCACGAATCTACGAGCAATTTGCATAAATTAATCAAATATGTTGAAGTAATAGTAATTCATTATTAGAAATTTTCATGATGAATTTTTTTTTTGTAAATTTGTTAAAAACATTCGCAAGAAAAGATTTTTTTGTGCCATTTTTTATAAGAATCTTAATTGACAGATAATTCTTTTGTGGGTAATTATTTTTCACAAAATTATAAAATTTGCGAGTATTTCCTACAAAATTTATTGTGAATAGTGTTTTATATAAAATATTTTACAAAAAAATTGGTAACAATTTCTTGTAATTTTTTTTACAACAAAATTTGTAATATTTCCTACGAAAAAAAATTCAAAACAAAATTAACAAGAAATTTAAGTTTTTTTTTTAGTAGTATGACATGCATAAAAATTAAGATGGGAAAGATCTACATGGCAGAAGAAAGGAATCCATCAATTCATTATGATGGTAGTGTCTAGTTTAATCCCAAGTTGGTTTGGAAGGGATAGAACATAAATTCCAACATATAAAATATGTGGGTTAGGAATCCTCAATCACTCGATAAGGCAATCAGATCATTCTAAAAGAAAAATAACAAACACCATATTTCTTTACTGAATGCAAACAAATACATGATGATAAAGGCTATAGATAAATACTATATATAACATTTTATTATGCCACTTCATCTTATTAGATATTTTAAACTCTGTTGACTTCGTATTAATCTCTTTTTCTAGAAAAAACTATTAAGTTTTCCTTTCAAATATGTATGTATTGTCAATTGCTTACTAATTAACAAAATTATGCATAAGAAGATGATGATAACGACAGAGATGCCTGATGATGACCTTCCTCCTGCATTGATTAATTAGCATCTTGAAGGTATATGTCACCTTGTAAAGTTCAGATTTATGAAATTAAATTATTGCATGCACAAAAAATTAATCAAGAAAAATATGCTTCCAAAATTCATGTATATGTTGTCATCCATGACCAATGCTCCCGATTAAGGCATGTTGTCATCTTTTGATCCTCTTAATTCTACTGTCTAGAACACCAAATAAGTTATTGCTGCATAATTTTTTCTGCATAACCTTTTACTAAATATCAAAAGCCAAAAGACAGACAAGAGGGCATGTGTTGTTTCTTTATGTACTGAACTTAGATACTTTTCAAAAGCTTCAACTGTAAACTTTAGGAGACATACACTAAAATTATTAAGCTTTACAACATAAAAAATTATCTCCTGTTTTAAAAAACTCTGATAAAAAGTAATTGGAAGAATAACCATCTGAAATTATTGACCTCTCTTTTGAAGTGTTTTAATTAACTAGTCTCTACAGTTTAAAAGATCTGCATTAGTCATACAGAAGTATAAAAATTCTTGCTAAATGAGTCCCTAAACTTTCTCAAAATACATTAGCATAAGGACTAAAATGATGGATGCTTAATACTTTAAAAAATACTTATAGAATTTATCTGTTTTAGAGACAGTACAGTAGAGAACTTTAGAGACTGATCATTGATAAATGCAAAAAAAGAATGTAATTATAGAAGAATATAACTGTCGATAATTATTCAAAGATTTCATTTTCTGTCGATAAATATTATCAACTGCATTTTTATTGATGAATTTTTGTCTATCAAAATCCATGATTTTTAATGAATTTTTGTAATTATCTACGGATAATGACAGTCGATAAATACAAGCTTTTTTTAGTGATGTATAATTAATAAGGAACTTTAATTAGCATCCTTGCGTGTTTAGATTAAGTTGGAATTAACAATAGCTGAAAATTAAATGGTATCAAATGGAAGTTATTCCCCACCAATGATTAGGCAAGAAGACAAGGTTGAGAAAAGGTCTTGCTACCAGCATTCCATCTAATCATTGGAGAAAATGTCTTTGCTATAGGCTCATCCCTTTCTTAATAATTATTTAACTTTGTTAAAAAGGTTTATGGGCGATCCTATTGATGGTGGTCCATGATTTTCCAACTTTTCCTTGTCCACTACATGTGTCGCCTTATTCATCACATTCCACTGGATATAAAGTTATGTCACAAATTTATGAAGGACCATACTTTCTGACATGATTTTTCAACTTAACCTTCTCAAATTCCAGTTTTCTACGTAATATTGATGATATAATTTCGTCATTCACTATTTAATTGTAGACTAATTAAACTTAATTATTGTCACATCTCTAACAAGAATGATTATAGCTAATTCAAGGGTCTGGAAATTGTTTTTCTCAGTTAATCAATCTTGTTATCAGTAAATTTGTATCTTTAATTCTAGTGACACAACAAGGGACAAACAAATTTACACAAAAAAAAAAAATTGTTGCTTCTGCATGAAAACTTTTTCTCAAAATGTATTTCATGTTCATCAACTGTCATGAACTAACTGCACATTCTTTGAAGATCTTATGCAACAGTTGATCTCATACAAATTTCTAAATGTTTTTGCCAGCCGACAAGATTAACTATGGACAGAAAAATGATGATCCATGTGATTCAATTGTGATCTACAAGTTGTAATAAATCTTCAAAGGTAATTATGCAGATAAGATCACTCCCGACAAGTTGTTTTCATAAATCAGGACTTTAGCATGTGATCAAAGATTCAATCTTGAAATTCTTATCATTTTGTAAATAAATGACAGAATTCAAAAAGATCAGTACTTTACATTCCATGAATAAATATTTTGATCACCCAAAACTCATCTTTTATTCCTATTAATTTGCAGTGATCCATGTGCTTCATCACAGAACTAATACAAAGAAAGAAAATATTTTTGAAAATAACTCTTATCAAACACGCCTTTAATATATCTTATCAAACTCTTCTAGCTTCATATGCAAGCAATAATTTCATAATAAGCTGATGGAAAATTGGAGTCACATGACTTGTTTCAAAATTTGGCAGATGGAGGCAGCACTTTGAGGAGGCTGACGTTACATGCCTCCACTAACTTCTCTCACACATTGATTGATACATCCAAGAATGGGATATGTCTCCAAATCTAATTTTCTTTTTTTCCTATGGATTCTTCCTACACAAGAATTACCTTAAGTCCAAGGTTTTCTAATTTCACTACAAAGTTTTTGTTTTATTTTGTTTCTTTTTTATTATTTCCTAGAATCTCCATTTAAAAATGACCAAATAGGACACTAAAGTGTCATAATTTTAGAATAGAAGACATCGATTTCATGCCTCATTCAGATGTCTATATGCATGGAGCTAGAGTACTAGAGACAGTTTAACTTACCTCACACTAACATGCTTGTTAGACACGCAAATATACATAAATACATGCAAACAAAGAGAGACAACTACAACCTAGTTACCTCCCAAGTTGTACTACAACAACCGTGCAACCCTATGCAGAGTTGTAGGAAACAGAAGGTGGTGTCTCGTGTATAACTGTAATTCACTGGAGTGGCAGGACAATGGATGTGAGCCATGGCAGAGTTAAAGGTAATGATTGTGATAGGTTTGGAACAGCACATTCATAGCTTCCAGCTGTTGTTATGCCAATGCTTCAAACATAGGCCATGGTCTTCTCATTTAGTGTCTTGATGGATTGGGATGAACTAATGATTTAACATTTCAACGTCAAAAACAAATATACCTTAGTGATTGCCACCACAACCAGCACCAATTCTTTTTATGCACAGTTCATGTACTACTTAAAAATAAAACAATTCTTGGCAATGCCAATGTATGAATAAAGAAATATAATTTCCCACCTTTACTGAACTTTCTCAAAGAAATTAACAGTGAATATATTATTATTAAGAAAGTTGAATAATAGTCAAATACAATTTATACATCTATTTCCATGAATCCCATTCCCAGAAAAATAGTTAACTGGAAATCAAAGGTTCTGTGTAATAAACAAACACTGTTTGTATTATGTTTTTTAGAGAGGGGTTGTAAATTTTTTGATTTTGGTGGAGCTTAATGAAAATTCATCTATTTAGCCACCTCTACCAAGTGAAATGATGGCTTTAGTTGTTTGAAATGTTTCACAACATGTGCTCATGTAAACGCCGACAAGAAAAGGAATAAAAGACACAAGATATGAAACCGACCATGAAGCCCCAATATGGCAATGTCAAGGACCCAAAACTACTAGAAGTCATATGGATAAAGATAAAAAGGAGCTTACGGACCCAATAAAAAGGAGTCATAATGGAAATTGTCAGCATCTTTTAATGATCAAGTTGGGCTAAACAGACACTTCTTCTGAAAAGTACAAGATGAAACAAGTAGCATTTATACTGACTAAATCATCTATCTATATACAGAAGTCTCCTTAAGTAGATTACTCTGAGATACAGACTAGAGTGTTAACTATAGTCAAGAGATAAAAAACAAATACTGTACCATAACACAGCTCCATCAAAAGATAAAAGAGGAAAATTTGTGACGTTCAATTACAAAGCTGCAGTTGCTGTTGTCTAGCTAGCATAACTAGTGCTTCCATCCCTTTGAGTGACCATCTTGCATGTAAGGCTCTAAAAATCCAATAAACTAAAAATAAAAAAAAAAAAAAAACAAAAAACATTGAAAAGAATTAGGTTGAGAATTTTATTTTAATTGACAAGTGCTTGATAAAAACGAATCCTGCTTGAAAAGTACAAACTTTTCTCCAGGTTTAAACCTTACTCCCAGCATTGAATATTAGATGAGTCTAACAGTAGTTACATCAAAATGCTTAAGGTTGAACATGTTGTCATACTTCAAATTATGAGACAAGATAGGACGGTATGTCATGCATTAACCAATATGGAAGCAGATAAATACCAGAACTTAGTGGGTATCCACACACCTTACTTCCATCTTCATTCCAGCGGGCACCATATCCATCGGCAACCCTTATTTCAAAGACAACTCCATGCGGTGGGACAATATGCACATTCAGCCAACAACAATGTGCTATTAAGCGGTTAATGGCATCCTTTGCAAGCCTATTTTTATTAGAATCTAGAAGAACATTGAAAAAGACAGGATCAGTGAAAACGTGATCAAGTTATTTGAAAGCAGTGCACACTATTAATACGTTCACTAAACATTCCAGCAAACATAGTGAAGCTAACTCAGATAAAATCTTCAGACAAATTTTGTTTGAGCCCAAAGTCAAGATGTCAAGCTCAAAACATGGATTTTGTTGTAGTTAACTAATTGAATGTGGCGCAGTTATGTAGGGTAGCCGTAGGGAAATAATATAGTAGGATAATTATGTAGCAGTTATTTATTTGTATGTGGTGTAGTTACAGAAGGTATGTGTTGTTTTTCTTTTTGACGATAGGAATTACGTTTTGTTAGAAATAAAGAAGGATTAAGAGGTGGTTCGATTATGAAATTCATTCAAGGCTCGTATTACAAGAGATGTGAATTTTCAAGGGTCTTGGGAATGTGAAGAGTAGGCAGTCTCATGAAGAGTTAATGCATTCAAATTCAAGAGAAGAGTGAGGAATCCACAAGTGTGAGGTCACTTAAGTGGAGAGTCTCTTGTGAAATGAGAAGGTTTTCAAGTTTGACAAAACTTGCAATCTTCTTGAGATGTTTAAATAGTCATAGAGGCAAGAGGTGTCGAACCAATGTTGTGTCTTATTATCATTCCTTCGGTTGAGGAGTTTTCCCAATATGATTAACAGTGTTTCATGCTTATTTTGTTATTCTGGTAATCAGAGCTGAGAATTGTTTTTTCAGAGAAGAGCCTTGAATAAGGCTGGTTGGAAAGTTCATCTACCAAATTTGAGTGTACGCTGTAATTCCATTAAGTTCCAGTTTTAAACCTTATCAAATTCCATCGGAAACAGATTCCATGAGCCAACAAACATAGACAACCAATGCATCGAAATCAAAAGGAAAACACAAACATATATCTAAAAATATTTTATTTCAAAAAAAAGAACCCTTACCGTTTCCATTTAGAGAACCCCAATAACTACTGGCACTCCTACAAGCATGCTTGGCCAACGCACGAGCTCCATGACTCAAGCCATTTTCCTGAATAATGATCATATAAGTGCACATATAAAATTTGACTTAGAGCATCAATAGCATCGTCCTATAGAGACTACAAAAACTTATTATAGGGAAAACAGTGAAAAGTTCTCCAGAATCTTATCACTCATTGTTCTTCAAGTTCTTACATTTGGAGTGCAGGGTATATTAAAAGAGGCTAATAGAGTTGATATTGGCGGAGGTAGTGCGTCAGAAATTGTTCCTGTGGTCTGCATCAGACCTAGAAGGCCTTGAACACCCTCATAGCTTAATCCCTATACAAAAGTAGGACAACGCAATAGTCAGAAACTATACTAAAGAATTTTTATACGAGAACATTTGAGTATTACCATGAACACATGTAAGTAGGAATGCATCAGCAGCCATGGTACTGCTTCTGTCCCTCCTATGCAACAGATCAGTGAATAATTACTAATTATTAAGTTAACCATTGTTATTCTCCATATGAAATAAATACTATGATCATAGGTTTAGTATTCAACTTTCGCAAATCAAAGACAACATCAAACCAATAATTAATCATGCATACAACAAAGTGGAAGCAGCCTTTTTAAAGGAGTTATAGATGATTTTCAAATTCAATAAGAGGAAATTTAATATGGTATCAAAGGAAATTGAACCCACACAGAATAAGCTAGCCAAAGAATCGTAGGGTTGAGGGGTGAATTTTGAAACAATGATTGCAAGAACACCATTTTCACGTTCCTGCTCCTCTGTGTAGAACCTCCGGTAGACTTTTACACCTGTAATGCTATCCAAGTGTTATTCTGGAAGAATCCATATAAATCTGGAAATGATTAAGCTAAGACAGATTAAATGGTGGTTCTTTCATCTTAAAAACTTTCGGGATTATAAACACAATTTTGAGAACAAATAACCACTTCGAGTACTTAGTTAGTTCATTTGGAGTTGAATAACTCTTAGAATGGCTATTTGTCTAGTAGATACACAATCCAATTCCCCTTCTTTGTCTATAAGAAGGATATTCAGTACCTTCTTCCCCACTTTCAACTCCTGGAAGAACTTTGTCAAGGCTTTCTGCCTCTAACATGGCAAAGAATGTTGGATACCGTCTTACTCCCTGCACAGCAAAGCATTAATGCAGTTAAGAGAGAAATGCAAAGAAAAACCATTACAGAATGAAGCAAATTATTAACCACACAAAAGCAGTACCTGAACTTCGAACACCACAGACTTGTTAAAGAGAATCAGATTTCCTGATTTAATCCTAGAAACCAAATTTGGGGTTAAAACGCTAAAGAAAAAAAAATTAAAAGTAAAATGGCCTTCCATATGTATTTTACATCTAGAAGACTCAGTTCCAAAATTCAGAACGCAACATTTAATTTGGTGGTCTAGCACTAACTCGATTAGAATCACGTGCATGATAGTGTGCCACTCTTCTATAGTGGAGGAAATGTGACTCCATGATGAATTATTGAATAAGATTACAGTTGTGCATATCTAAGAACATATTTTTAATTAAAAGTAAATAAATTGAACCTATTGCACTTCCCACTAGCACACCTCCCTTCAATTGTTTTTAGGCCATCTGCAAGAAATAATACCATACTCCATAAGACTTTGTACACATATATTGCAGTAGGAATGAGAATGTCCTGTTCTTAAAATCAAGGTACTTTGGGTGCAGTTTTTATTCTTTCTTTAAGTGTCAATAGATAAATTTTTTCTACCAAGCAACACAGTTCAGCAAAAGCACATAATTTCCCGTCCTCATTACATAGAACAACATATTCAAATAAAGTACAGACTGACAAATACCGGTTAGCTGTGAAAAGAAAGGCTCTTGGACGTGGAGTTCAAAGGAAACACCCTTCAAAACCTGTGGAAACGAAACACAATACTGAAACAAGCTTATGCATTCAACAAAGTGGAGAAATGAATCAGTTAACACAGCACTATTTACATTTACAATTTCAAACCCCTTCTCCAGAATCAATTTTTGCCACTCTCGTTGTTTCTGCTGTATGGAAGAATCTTCAAATTCATGGCCCATGGCTAAATTGCTGCCAGTCCTACAAAACGTTCCAGAATCAATACACCTCAACAGAGCTGAAGCCAGACGCTTGTACAAGGGATACGGTGGCACTCCTTCCAAAGAATCTGCAAAAACAGTTAAAAGATGCATATAAGTTGTGTTGACTGTTTCACTCAAGAATTTGGACGGTTATTCGAGGATACACACATAAAGAAAACATCTTTAACAGAAAACACACGAAACACAATAGTATGCAAGTACCATCTGGTTGTGATTGTGAGTGTGAGGATGATGGGTATGTTGGGTCATCTTTGAGAAGGGTGGAGCAGAATTGGGAAGAAAGATTGAGATGGTGAGTGCAAGAACTGAAACTGAACCTAACAAGTTCTTCTAAACAATCACCGAGCTTCACCGGAAACGAACACCCATCACCATTTTCACCGGAAACACTACTTTTCTTGTCCATTTTCCGCTCAATTCTATCGTTACTACTGTATTACATTGATGACTATGGGTTGAATTTCATGGAATTATTTTATTACTTCTCTTACCAAGTCTACCTTCTTCATTGTTTCTGGAAGGGCGGAAAACATTTTAAATTGCATGTAAATCTATTTTGAATTTCGCAATTCAGAAGTATATTATACATGTATAATTTCATTAACAAATATAATATACTTATACATCCATAATACATCATAGATTTATAATACATTTTGAAATCTTAAACCCTAAATATTTTATATCTATAATACATTTTTAAATTCAAATTTGGATTACATATTTTAAGGAAAGATTTTTTTGAATCATACAACTTAGGTATATATTTTACATTACCTATTTTCAAAAATGCATTTTTGATTATGTAATTCTGATACAATCCTTTGTTTAATCCAGAAATACGTTATAGGCAAAACAATTTATAGTATATTTTTAAATTATGAAATTTGTAATCATATATTATGAAATTTGGAATTTCAGATTAAGAAAATGCATTTTGAATTATAAAATTCAAAAAATATATTCTGAATTATCTAATTTGAATACATTTTAGAATATAGAATAACATTATGCATTTGAATACATTGTATAATTTGAAAATACATAACAAATTACAAAATTTTAAAATTTAAACATATATTTTGAATTATATAATGTAGAAAATATTTTCAAATTATACAATTTATGATATTTTTTTGTCTGAAAATATATATATTTAAGATTATATAATTTGGAAAATATTTCTGAATTTCATGATCCAAAATTTAAGAGAGATATTTTAGATCTTTCCAACTCCAATGAAGGTGAAAGTGGAAATCATGGATTTGCAAAAGTAATTGTCAATTACAAATCGCATGTTCAACACCAGATTGCAAGCTGGACCAAATTTTGTTTGTCCAGTAAACTAATTACTTTTCCCACCCCCTTGTTTTCTTCCTACAAGTGAATATATCCAGACAAACGTCAAAAATATCACTTCATGGGTTTCAGGATTCTAGCTTCAATCCAGAAGATTGAATGATCCAAAAATTTTCTAGAATGTCAATTTCACAAAATTTAAGAAGTCTTGTAATATTTACTTTGAATTGTTCCGTTACAATATATTTTTGAATTGTAAAATTTAAAAATGTATTATAAATTATACAATCTTTTTTTTTAGTTGTGTAATTTAAAAATATATCTTAAATTAAAATTTTTTGACTGTTTAGATTGTATACTTAAAATATATATTACTTAAATTTACGATTCAAAATTAATTTTTAAACCGTGTATAAGCATAATTATCCCGTCTGAAGGAATGAAAAAGAAGGGTATACGTTAATTGGAACGACGTCGCTTTAGATTCCAACGTGGGTCTCTGGGGAATGAAGACTTCTTTGGCCAAATTCGATGAAAGGGAGTAATTAAAAAATAAGAAAGGAAAAAGATAAAAAGAAAGTATTAGAGTTTAAAAAGAAAAAAGATTCATTGAGCTAAAAGAAAAAAAAGTGAAAGAAAGACGATTTGACTATGAAAATTGTAAGTATATGAAAATTAGATAATCCAAATTAAATAAATTAATTTACATTTAGGAAGAAAAGAAAAGTAGATAATCTTAATAAAACTGACTCTTTTTGTATTCTTAAAACAGTTACAAACAATTGTAGGAAATTTTGTTGTCATTCTTAAAAACATCCTAATTACATAACAGGACTTAGATTCATATGATCTGAAAACCTAATCAAATGGACAAAAATATTGATTCATCTATTGTTGGATGATTTTTGTACATCGGTAGAGTATTTGGTTGGGGTTGTTCCCCAAAGTGCATATTCTCTTCTAAACAAAAGTTGTGTGAAAAATATATCACCCAAAGGCAAATTTCGGACACCTTCGGTTCATCTTTTGACTTGTGTATGTATTGGCTATGTACATGCTACAACTGTTGTATCGGAAGCTGCTTGCGCATTTGCATTCCAGTAACCTGTTCCTAACTTCTTTTGGATCAAATCTTTAATAAAACAATTCACTATTGATAAATTCAGATGCTGTCAAATCACGATCTCTTTAACTGTTCCTGATTCCAAGGCTTTGGTTGGTGCAAAATGAGGCTCCACAGAACCATCTGAAAGATTATAACGATGCTCATGACGAGTTTTTATAGTCCACAGCAGAATTAGCAACACCATGAACACTGCAAGAAACAGCATTCCTAGCCATACCATCTCAGCAAATTTCTTCAAAGGCTTGCAGTGGTTGAAAAGGACTTCAGAGAATGCTTCTTTTACTAGTTTGCATTCCAACAAGTGTTCCACACTAGGATACACATTCAGCACGTCCTGAATTGAATTTGTGTAAGCCTCAACTCTCGTGTATTCCCTGCCGCTAATGTAATACAAACTGTCACAGCTTCCATCAATGGCATCCGGACAAGTGAATGGTTTCAATGCCTTCACAGGAAACGGTGGTGTTAGTATATCTTGGTCTTCAAAGTGTTAAGAATTAGATTTTAAGCCTAGTTTAACCCACAAAACCAACTTTTAAGGTGAAATTATGTGATGTTTGTTAGGTCTACTGTTTTTATCTGCTATCGAGCCACTATCGGACTACTCATTGATGTCTAGTCTCATGCATGAGATATATATACCTATGTGTGGGGAATGTGTTGGAAGTTCTAGATTGGCTAGAAATAAGGTCAATTCATATTATATAAGTGGATGCAAATTCACCTTACAAATCAATTTTGTGGGATTGAGTTAGACTTAAAGTCCATTTTTAACAATAATCAAAAGAAGAAATAGAACTCATGAAGAAAATGTTACCTTTGGGATGTCTCCTATTCTTATAGTGTTAGCAGGGCAGTTCTCGGGCTGGTATAAGTAGTTTGGTGGAGCTGAGAAAGGGTTGCAAACATGAGCAAGATTCATATCTGATGTTGCCTGCATGGCTGATATGTTTGCATTCACCTGACAATGACCAAAACCAGAACATTACTCTTCCTTCATGAGCTGGCTACGTTGGATTGAACACCAACATTATTCAAATAATAGACCAACAATCTTTATTTTAAGAACTAGACTTGTTTTTTACCAATTGATTGGTTGTGTCATTTGAGGGAACAAGTTCATGTTTACTCTTATTTATATGAGTAGAAGGTTCAGTTTATGCTACTATTATGTCGATTGGTTGTGTCATTTGTGAATTGTGATTTTGCAGAAGTTACCTTATTAACAAGGTCGTAGATCCCCGCACTAACATCAGATAGAACTGATTTTGCCGAGAGCAATTCATCACAAGGAAGGAGTGAGCTTAGGCTGTTGTTATAGGGATTTTCTTGAAAGTTGTTAAGAGCTGTGCATGCATCACCAGAAAATCTGTAACAAAGAAGAACTCTTAATATTTAACTCTAACTTCCACCTTAAAACATATCTATTGCAGTAAAAGGATTTACGCTGTTGAAAAACCTATGTAATTAAGAAAGGACTTCGATTTACTTTTCTAAGAAGAAATAGACCCCAAAGAGTAGCCAGCATATCACTGTCATCAACCAGCATAATATTACAAGCCTGTGAAAAAAGAAGAGGAAAACTATAAAACAAAATCTTAGATCTGCAACACAAAAGATACATGTAAAAATGAATACACTTGCTTCTATAACTTCAAGCTAATACAGTTTAGCTTGCTTACATGTATAGTGCCCGCCGTAACCTCAGTACTCCAGAAACTGTTCACAAAAATTTCCAACATTTTATGAGAATCATGTATAATCTGTAGAAAATAAAAATATGATGTAGAGATTTCAATTTTTCATTAATCTAAAGATACAAGTCATTAATGTTAAACATATAGAACAACTGAAAATACCTGACAGAGCTATTACAGCAACCAAGTTGATGCTTATAATCACTGTGGTAGTTACAAAACTGCAATCAAAAGATTTCCCTTATTGCCACGAAATGCATTATTGATTTTACATATGATTGGAATAGGAGAGATAGAGGGGAATCTTACACTAGTTTCAAGCCCTTGTTAATAAGGCGCCTATTCTTTCTGGCTTGCTTTTCAATGTTTGCAGATGCATCATCAAGTTTCTCAGTAGTGGAGTCAATATCAACGGATGTCTCAGCAGTGACATTGGCTTCCATAAAGTTACTTTCCATGTCTTTTAACGCTCCTGTTGTGTTTTGTATCGTTTCTGATGCCTCATTCGCTGTCTTGATTATAATATTAACAGCATTCTTAGCTTCAGAATGGAATCTTGCACTCCCAGCAAGAACTAGCCCAGTTGCAGCTCTGCAAAAACAAGAGCCATGTTGTTTTCGTTATTACTTTCAAAACTAAATTTATGGTACTGATTAACACAGTTCATGCCTTTCTTTGAATCTATTTCCATTGTGTTCATGTTGTGGTTTTAGATAACCAACTAGTGTGTACAAAATTGAAGCTAAAGACAATTCCGTTTCAATTTGGAAGACTATATAGTTCTTGCCTAAAGTTTAAAAAAAGGTCAATTTCAAGGTTTTTAGAGTTCTCACGGCAGCTACTGCTCCAACATTTTCTGCATTGGTAGCTATTTAAGAAAATGCTTCTATTCAGAAATAACATAGTTACTTAGGCTAGAGAGAAAGGGGTGAATCACTTACATAGCAAAAGTAGTGAGTAATATAGCCAAAGGAATTGAAGGATCACAACTCTTGTAATTACAGGGAAAGACCTTCTTAACCCTTCTTCTGTCATTTCTTTGGCAAACCAAGGTTATTACCGAAAAGATTCCATACACAATTCCACACAAAATGCAGAGCACCCCAATTGCATATCCATATACTCCAGTGAAGATCACCGACTGCAAAAATGTTAACATGTTAACAACATCTTTGATGCTACAAATCACATTCATGGAAAAAGGGTGAGAGATTTACACTCCAATAGTGCTTGTTGGTGATGTTAAACCCTCCTCTGTATTTCTCGAAATGATCTAAAGGGTCCACTCTGATGGTATTATCCGATTGTGTAATGGTATCTGACACATTATCTGCATCAAGCATAAACATAATAACTCTCACTGTCAATGACACAGCTAATAGCAAAAAATTAAACAAGTGGAATCTGTCACTTATATCTATCAGTCACTTAATTTGGTCTTATACAAAATTAAATAGATAATGCGTGACCTGCTCTAATGGCTTTTTAATGCGTGAAGGACAACATAATAAATGGTGCAAAACGTTAAAGAATATCATATTCATATCACAGAGACGGAATTCCATTTGATTTTTACCTAAGATGTATTGTTGCTTTCCACCTTAGGTTTATCAGTCGTGTACGTTATTTAATTCTTACCCAATTGGACAATTCATGAGATTTGACAAGGAACTGATTTTTCAATCATACCATTAACATTAACAAGTTCATACATCCCTAATCCTTTTCAGATCAATGTAAACTCGAATAACCCCAAGTGCATGGCAATTTGAAAAAATCTGAAGCGATATATTGAATCTGTGATGAAACCAAATGTTACCTGCAACAGAATCACTAGGTGAGAGGGCTTGTGAATGTACTACTTCTGGGAAAATCAAGGCTACAATAACTATAACAGACACCAGGGTGTTGTTGCTGCTAGCTTTGACCATCTTTAACCTGCAAAATCAAGAACAAAGAAATGTTCACATATTATTCTCCTTAAATTCAACTCTGTGCATTTTGTTCTGTAACTGAACCAGAAATAAAACATACGGGACCAACTCAACGTAGAGGAAAGTAGTTTCTAACGGTTCATGGTTCATGATGTTATATATGTATATGCATGTTAGATGTTAGATACACAGAAGAAGCAATCTCCTTCACGTGCAGTGAAGGTGTAGCAGTTTTCTGTGGTGTAATTGCTAAGAACTTTTAAAAGTTTTCCTTTGACACAGAATGAGTTGGGTACAAGGAAAGAACATTTTTTGACTGTGGAAGTGCATGTGATCAATTCCAAATAACTTACTCGATAATCTGAGCTAGGAAAGGTGCTGCAAATTCTCTCCAAGACCCTGCAAGAAGTTTCACTGCATAATCCTTTTATTGGCAGAACTGCACATCGCACATGAAAAGTGCATATAATCTTCCTTTCTCAATCTTCTTTAACACAAACAGCTTCTGCTCGAATGGCCACATTTGGGTGCAGAGAAGTGTTTATATATAAGCACGAAGAAATTCAGAATAGTCAAATGGTATTCTAAAGGAGGAACAAGCCAAATCCAACCTCAACAGAAACACTATGAGATCTTTGATGTCTCTCTTTAACTAATTCTCAACACAGAAAAAAACAAAATAAGAGCGTGGAAGGGTTGGTTTCTTTAGCCAAATGTTTATGGATCAATTGGATCATTCTTTTCACCCCTTTATTAAAGTTTTTTTCAGCTTACACGTTAACTTTTCACCCATCGTGGTACCTTCATTGATCATGTATGAAAGTAATTACCTAATAAGCAATAAGATTAGAGAACTTTTTCTATAACTATTATTAAAAATGGGTTAGTGAATTCAGAAGGGTGAAGAAAATCGTGTCAAACACTTATCTAAAGTTGCAGAAAGTGACAAGTTTTAGCGTCAAAATTTTGTACCTAATCCACCTCTGACCTGACACACAACTACTTCGAATTAAGCATTGAAAATATGTGACATGTATTACCGAATGATACTGTTGTTTGTCTAAACTACGAACCTGAAAAATAATGCGTTTAGACCCAAACCTTGTTTTCTATTTGTTTTCCCACACAAAGTCAAAAGATTGAAAAGCCATGACTTTCTAGTCAAGGTACCATGGCATGGCACCTGATATCACCGTTGCACACACGCTTTTCTTCTTCTTCTTTATTCACTGCTTTTTTATTTTAGGAAAATTATATTATTACTTCCATTTTTTAACTTACATAAAAAAAGATAATGATATATTAATTAATGACTCACACTAAACTACGTCAAAAAATAAAAAATGAGAGTCAAAAGATGAAAGTCATAGTATTATTATCTTTTATTTTATTCTGATGTTCTGTGAGGAAATGAAATTCGGAATATAATTTGTTAATTAAAGATCACTTTTTTTAATAACTATAAATTCAAATAGGTAATTATACCAATTTGGATGTTAAAGATTACTTTAAGGAAAAAGTTAAAAACTTAATGATATAACTTTTCATTGAAAATATCATAAGATGTTGAGTAAATATTTCTGATAGAGAGAGTTTAATTGTAAAGTATGTTAGTGTGAAAATCTTTAAATAACGACGATATTTATTTATAGTATCTTCTCATCGTAAACCACCTTATATTGGCAATTATTTTAAAAGTTAAACTACGCGTGATTTTAATTGATTAACCATATATAAAAATTTACACCCATAATAAAACTAATTAAAGTCTTTAATTAAATTTTATTTTTGTATTAACCAAAATCGTGTGTAATATCCCGAACTTTCTGCGTTGGGATCCGGGAAGTGAAGACAAATCTCTAGAATTAACGACTTGTTTCATCCTTAAAAAATCAAATACGATTGTTATATGGGATTCTTAAAGTTAATAGTTTGTGTCTAAGATAAATAATTAAGTTAGTATAATCAATATTGATATATATATTTTTAATTTAATGAAATAAATTATAATAAATATTGAAATATGTAACTTTTAATACGATAAAAATTACAATTTTATTAAAAAAACAATTTAAATTTCATTAATTTTATTTGAATATTATTAATACTTAAAGTAATTAAATATGTATTTGATTTTTAATAATTCTCTCTCTCACTCTCACACGCGCGCACACACATGTATATTAAATAGAAAATTAAGATTAATATTATGTAATTAAAGCTCTATATAAATTTAAAATATTTTTAATAATTCTTTTGGAAGTTAATTACATCTTAACTTTAATTCTTCATTTAATAAACGACGTATGTGATAAGTATTAAGATGAAACACATTTATTTACATTAAAAGCTAATAGACTTCAAACAAAATTAATAAAATTAAAATTATTATATTAATATTGTGTTTTTCATCTTATACTAAAATTGAAATATATTAATATTTGCTGGAGACGATTATTTACCCTTTTAAATTATTACCCAAACTTTAGCTCCAAAATCGAAATATTTTCCTCTTGTAAAAGGGTCAATATTTAAAAACTATAGAAATAAAAAGCAGTGTTTTAAAAGTCAAGAATTAAAACCCATGGAGAAGAATTCAAACTGAAAGGGCTGCATTTATTTGTATTGAAGGAAGAAAAAGCCTCCCTAATAAAGTGCACTGTTTTGGTTCCCTCCATGATCAAGGGTCAAGAACGGCAACAATAAAACTGTTTATAATTTCTCTATATACAGGTTCTCTGAATATAAATAAACTATGACTATTCATTCATTCAACAAATAAAAATAAAAATAAAAAAATAAGGTATGAAACAGACACCAATGATGACGTGGGCAGTACTTTTGATTGGTAACTGGACCCAAATCTAGGAAAAGTGAAAGGAAAAAAAAAATGGAAGTATCTATGGACAACCTCAACACTTCAACTCACCTTGTGTTGTGTGATAGATTATTATTATTATTATTTATTATTTATTATTTATTTTAAAGAGTTAAATATGTTTTTGGTTTATTAAATTTTGAAATTAGTTTATTTTAAAATTTTAGATTAATTTAGTATTTTATCGTTCGAAATATGTGAATCTAGTCATTTTAATCAAATTTTGTTGGATTTATTTGATTTTTGTACACATTTCAAGATTGTATTTAAATTATTTATACTGTTTGACAAATTTTTGTTTGAATGTTAAGTTAAATATTATTATGAAACACGTTTGAAATATCAAATAAATTCAACAAAATTTGATTAAAATAATTAAATTTACGTATTTTGAAAGACAAAAGACTAAATTAATTTAATAGATTAATTTTAAAAAGTTAAGGGAAAAAAACATATTTAGTTTTATTTTAAATTATTAATGCAATTGTGGAGGCCGTGTTTGCTTTGGACCTTTATTGTGTTTTTTATTTGTTTTTATATTTGAGCTGTAGCAAAGTGGAAGATGGTTTATGCAACCATGAAAGATAAATTTTTTAAACAAAGAATGAATCAAAGTGATTTCCACGGCTTCTGCTTTATATCCACATCTCTATGTGTTCTTGTATTTCTAGTTCCATTCTTAAACGCTAAGAAACTTGATACTACAATAACCTTTTTGTTTCTTTTGTCGGTTTGATTGTGGACAAAAACGAAACAGATGAGAAAAATAATGTTTTAATTCCGTTTCTAGAATGAAAATTAAACTCAATGGAAACTAAAGTTTTTAACTTTTTATGGATTTTTGCAGATGGATAAATTTTGTTCAGTTTTCAATTTAGAATATATTACGATAATATACATTTACAGTTTTTTTAACTGTTATAGTGGTCTGTTTTATTAAGAAATGCTTTTAGAACGTAAAGATGTGAGACTGTGATTCTTTAAAATAAATATTTTTTTTTTTAAATTATGTCTCTTGCAAAAAAAAGTATCTGTTAAATAAGTATGGTATCCACTTCTAATTGACGTAAAAATGTGAGACTGTGATTCTTTAAAATAAATATATTTTTTTTAAATTATGTCTCTTGTGAAAAAAAGTATCTGTTAAATAAGTATGGTATCCACTTCTAATTGATGCATTTAAACTTATTTGGAGATCAAATTAAATTTTTTTCTTTTCACAGAATACTAATTATATTTTTTTAAAGAGTTAGAAGAGGACTAGAATTTCAATGTGATTCGATAAAATATTAGAGGGTATGGATACGTTTTGCTCTAAACTTTAAAATTGAAATTCTATATTTTGTTGGACGTGTTCAAATTCGACTAGTTACCTCAACCTATCTTACATGAGCAATACAAATTTCTTTGTTCAAAACTTTTAATGGAAAATAATGGGACCATAGGACTCTTAAGTTTAAGAGAAATATTTGTTTTTGGAATTTCGTTTTTGTCCTTATAAATAAGGCAATGTTTAAGATAAGATATCATCAATTATTACATCTTTTTGTATAGTTAGCTTTAGAATTATGATTAATGTTTTTTATTTTGATTCCCAGGAAGTAGACATTGGTATAGAAATGAGGATAAATATAGATATCCACTCAATCTCCAATTTTATATTTATGTCAATATATATTTTGTCATAGTATTATTCTCTTTAAATTACTAAAATTTTCATAATTTTTTAGATACTTTCTTTTATATATATATATATATATATATATATATATATATATATATATATATATATATATATTAATAAAGATACATAGACATGTGTATTTGCTTTTTTTATCATAATAAAATTAATAATAATATTTTTATTATTATAATCATAAATTTAAATAAAAAACATTTTTATGATTTAATCATAAAGAGTTATTATTTATTTTGTAAATAATTTTTAATTAAAAATTATTGTTTAAATATAATGTCAAAATCGTTAAATTAGAAAAAACGATTATTTGAAAGATAAAATTGATAAAAATTATTTTAATTTAAAAAATACATATTTAAAGGATAAAATTGAAAAAAAAAAAAAAAAAAAATATATATATATATATATAATTAGTATATAGATTTATTTGTAAGGATATTTTTGAAATAATAACGTTAGGTAGGACTTTAAGATTTGATTTGTTTCATAAAAGTATCTAAGAAGTTAAAAGTATTTGTTTTTATTAAAATAAGAATTTGAATAGTTTTTGTTACGAATTGGTAACTCTTGAAACTTGTGGACACGTTAGGCAAAATTAATTGGTAATTTAAGACCAAAATAATGTCCAAACTTTAACCACAACCCTTCACACCAAAACCTGCTTCAACTACACACAAGCCCCACCGCAACCGACTCATATTCAGCAAAATCGAAACCCTTTCAAGTAATAACTATACAGTATATAAATAAATGTAATTAAAAAAATACAAAAATCTCAACTTTGTAAAAACATAATAACCCAAGTATATTTTTAAGCCAAGTTAATTTCTTGTCAACTGTTAGAAGTTTTATCTGATAAAAATTAAAGATAATTTGATTTTTGGAGTGAAAAATATGGCTCTGACTCAATCTAACCTAATGAATTATTTAAAAAGATTATATGGGTGGCAGTACACTCTCTTAGCAATCTATAATTTTTTAATCTGGTCTAATTATATATTAAACTAACAGCTTATTTTGTTCCATTTTTAAAAATTAAAAAGAATAATAAAAATATTGTATATATTTTTAAAGTTTTAATCATATTACTAAATTTTAAATGAATATAAAAGTATCGTATATAAATCACAATACATTAACATGTTTAAAAAATAATGTATTTTAATTTTTATAAATATAACTATTATTTTACAAATTATACTAAATTTTATTTAATTTATAATTTGTATAATCTGAATTAATTTACAAAATGTTTCTAATATAGTATAAAATAGTTGAATAAATGTGACTAAATAAAATTGTGTATGATGGACTTGGCAGGCTTACTTTCTTCTTACCTAAGCAAAAGTAAAAAAAGAATTAAAACTTTTTCCTGAATATATGGAAATAGTGAGATAAAAAAAGCCGAACCCAACGGTGACAAGCAGGGGTGGGTGCAAGAAGCAAATATAAAAACCGATGAAAACTACAAGCAGGATATTTCTCTTCACACCCCATACTTTCCTCCTTAATCCTCATTAAATTTACTATTTTACCCTTTATTATAAGGAAGTCTGTGCATTCTAATATGGGCTTTCAACTCTGGAATGAGTCCTATATTGCATTATCCGGTAAAAAGACGTATGATGTAGATGACCTAATAACTAATATAATAATCGAAAAATAAAAGCTTTTAAATCACGTATTTATATATATTTAAATTGAAACAATTGAGTACATCTTTTTTAGATTATTATAAACCATTAAATTATTTAATGATATAAAGAGTATTTTATTCAAATTATTATTTAAGAACATATGGAAGATGAATTAATACAACAATTGTTTGGTTGAAAAGAAATAAAATAAAACTAATGACTGATAAATAGATAAATAAAATATAAAAATATATACGAGAATAGTATAACAGACACATTATTTTATAATTTAATTTTACCAATTTTTTTAATCAAAACCCTTAAATTAATTTCTTTCTTTTTATATATTTTGAGAAACAAAATTGTAACGTAAATGTTGATAGAACAGTGGTATGCAGAAAATTTTATAATTTTTTTTAATTAAACTTTTATTTTGATAGACATTTTTTTTTACGTTAAGATATTTAATTACTTCTCTCTACATGTCTATATGACGATTTAAAAATATTATAAAGGTTGTTTTATACTCTTTGCTCAATAAAACAATAATAGAAGTATATTCTTGTGGAAAATATTGTACTTTAATTTCGAAAGCGATATTAACGCAGAATTCATCCTCATAATAATTTAGTGTTTTTGAACACAATGATTTCAAGACATTAATATGTTTTGAAACATAAGATGTCTACATGTGACTTCGATATGAGATTTACTTATTTTTTAGTTGGTTGGAAAGGGACAACATCTGATTCAAGAATTTTAAAAGATGTTGTAGTTCGAGATGATCCCTTGATCATACCTGAAGGTTGGTGTTTATTTTATTTTTTGTACTTGTGAGTCCTAGAAATCTAAAATGTTATCATTCGTATAGGAAAGTACTATCTCGGGGATGTTGGATCATGCTTAAAAGAGCAACAATGACTCCGTATAGAGGTGTAAGATATCACTTTAAAGAATTCACACGAAGAGGGCCACAAAATCCACGTGAACTATTTAACCATCACCATTCATCACTACGAAACGTCACTGAAAGAATATTTGGTGTTTTGAAGAAAAAATTCTCCATTATAGCAAGTGGAAGTGAACCTCATTATTCTTTGGAGACAATGACCGACATTGTTTTAGCTTGTTGCATCCTGCACAACTTCCTTCGTGGGATAGACAATGACGATGCGCTAATTGATGAGGTTGACCGAGAGATGATGGAAGACCATGTAGAGACCAATACTGCTCAAACACGTGAAGATGATTATCGGATTGGTTGTAATTTTAGGGATGAATTAGCAGAACAAATGTGGCGAGATTACAATAATTGTTAGTTTCATGTACTTAATTTTGTTGACTGACTTTGCTTTATTTAATGACAAAAATTTTGGCTTCATTATCAAATTTTTTTAATTTCATATCATTAGTATTATTTTTTTTTACTTAGGTGAGAACATGAACAAGGGAAAGAGTGTTGGTACCGATTCCGGCACCGGGTCACGGGAATTTATAAAATGGACTGAAGACATGGACGAAAAGCTCTTGAATGCGATGATCGAAGAAGCCCGATTGGGGAACATGGTTGACGGTAGCTGGACAACCCAAGCATACAACAATATCGTGACTAATCTTAACCAATTGGGGTTTGCCTCAATGACAAAAAATAATGTAAAGAATAGACAAAAAGTGCTCAAGGAAAAATGGCGTGAGGTTCATGATTTGTTCAGTTCACTTAGTGGATTTGCATGGAGTTCATTATCCATGCGGTTTGAAGCTGAAGAGGAAGTTTGAGAAGACTTGATCAAGGTAATTAAATACTTACTTTGATTGTTTTCAATGATATACACAAATTATTTTAACATATCCTGGAATTTATCAATGCAGGTGACACCATCTGCGGCTAAATGGAGGGTCACTAACATTAGACACTATGATCTAATGGAGGAACTTTGGGCAGCCGATAGAGCAACAGGTGGTGGAGTCCGCACGGTAAGACAAGCATGACGCAAAAGGCAACAATCTCGTTTGGAGGTTGATCAGAATGAGTACATACCTGATGCTCCTAGCTTTGAAGGTGTTGATTACCACCTTCCACCTCCACCCCCTTATATGGATGAGTATAGTCCCGACCCAACTCAATCACTGCCATCAGTCCCCTCTGGAGGGACGTCAACATCACATGGGTCGAAGCGCAAAGCTCCCATGGTGGATTATTGGACTCACAATTTGACAAGCTTACTACAAGGCTTGATGGATTCATGGATGTAATGGGGTCTGGGAACTCTCATTTTGAGAAAATTTCCATGATGGCGGAAAGACAAGTCATAGCGTTTGAAAAGCGCAATGATATTCTGATAGAGCAAGTGGAGATGATGCATCGCAATGGAACATTCCAATACATCGAGAGTGATATCTGGGAAATGCTTAGTGGGATGAATATACCGGAGCCTAAAATTATGGAGCAGTGCTATGATTTCCTATGTACCAACCCTGTGGCAACCAAAAAGTTAATGGGAATGCCCAACAATCTGCGATGGAATAATTTATGGAACATGATGATGGGCAGTAATTGATATCCATGTTTGATCCAAAGACTATGTTAGTTTGGACTCTATTATCATCTTTTTATGTTATCATTTTGCAATGACTTTGGACTATGTTATCATATTATTATGTTTTCATTTACCTTGTTAGAGTCTCGCCTATGTTATCATGTTTTGATTGTATCAAATACTTCTTCATTATGGAGTATGTTATGTCGTTTCATGTTATGATGAACTATTTCACTTATGAAGTATGTTATGATGTAATTTGTTATGATTAAGTACTTTATGTTTGGTGTGTGGTTTCATTTGTTTTCTTATGTATGACTATGTTTTTATTTCTTATTTATGATTTCAAGACACTATTTAATGGCGTCATCATCATCGAAAAGAAGATCTAAAAGTCGAAAAGACAAAGAATCGGCAACAGACATGGAACCTCCACCACCAAAAAGACATACAGTGGTTGATGTCTTAGATCAACGACGTTTCTTCAACGATCTTCATCAAATGGAACACTATGCACATGAATTTTACATAAGAAGAATTGTTGAGCCCAAAATAATGAATTATGATTCCTTTACTACATCCGGTCTTTATTTCCATCATCACTTGGTATTTCAAGGCCTCGTGGACTTTGTAGCTATGGACCGACCATTCTATTCGGATCTCATCAAAGTTTTCTATTCAAACTTTAGGATCTCAGCCAATGGATACCTACAGAGTGAGGTTAACAATAAGAGAATTAAACTTAAACCAGATCATTGGTACAACATTGTCCATTTGAAGTATGAAGGTCGAAAGATAAGCTTTACAGATATACCAGAAGACATTCATTTCGACCGAGACATGGCATTGGCTTCCATGTTGAGACCGAACATGTAGGGTGAACGTGCCAGGATTGTCGGTTCTATTAACGTAAATGACAGACTACTACATTATCTGGTAATGCATATTTTGACACCACGTATGACTAATTTTGCTAAATTGTTGCAAGAAGGAATTTTAATGATGTGGTTGCTTAAAAATAACATATCCATTAATTGGCCTCATCATATAATGCAACACATGCTTAAGTGCAAGGCCAGTGATACTCCTCTTCCATATGGTGTGTTGATCACCCAAATTATGCAATACAGTGGAATAGATTTTTCTCCAGATGCAAATACAACCATCGGGAAGAGACAACATTTTTCGACACGTTCTTTGAAGAGATTAATATTGCTAATGTCGATGGTGTATGACATCATGATCGTGCAAATAATGATGATGAAGGGCAAGCACAACCACAAAATCATGTGCATGACCACCTAGTTCTCGGAACCAACCACTCTGATGGTGGTTTTGAAGAACTTCCCCTCCACTCAAATTCTGAAATCATCCATCAAATGTGGGATGGGGTGCAAGACTTGCAAAATAGAATGCAAGGAATAGAAGATATGCAAGGACGTGTTCAACGAATAGAAGATAATTTATCAAACTTGACTCTTGATATGAACCATCACATGACAGAAGTGAATTTCAATGTCAACTTAATTCTTCACAAATTAGATGATTAAGATTATTTAGTCGCATAATTGTATCGTAAGATTCTTTTCATTTGAATTTCAGTAAATTTATTTGTATTTGATTGTGTTAAACTTTTTAAACCGACTTAATTGCCACTTATAAATATTATTGCTCTTCAAATCACATTGATTGTACAATGGTGGTCACTACAAAAAAATTATCATTTAGTAGAGGTTTTTTTTTTCAATCCGCGAGAGTTTTTGCCCTCCACAAATTAATTTGCGGGGGTTTTTTTAAACCTCTACAATTAGAGTTGCGACAAATTATTTGCAGAGATTTTTAACAACCCCTGGTATCCGAATTATATTACAGAGGTTGTTTTGTGGAAGGTTTTAACCTCTTCTATTGGTCACTATTATTTTGTGGAGGTTTAAAACCTCCTTTATTTGTAATTACTCACCTACATTTATATTTTATTAATTTAATGAAATTATTTTTATAATAAAAAATAAATATAATATAAAAATGCATAAAGTACACAAAAAGTTAACTAAAATTAATTTCATTGATGATTTGATAAAATATTGACAATTACAATGTAAATATAAAAACAGAAAATACATCATGTCGAGAAAAAAAATAACATAATGTTCTAAATATAATAAACTTGGTTCGGAAAACGAATTTTCTTCTTTCACATTAATCCTATTTGTTGTTGCTCCAAATGCTTGCAGGTTTGAATCCAGTAGACTAATATATAAAGTTCATCACCTATAAAAAAATAATTACAATTATAATGCATCATAATTTTGAACAAGTGCATAAATTCACTGGCATGTCATTTTCCACAGCAAAATTCTAGTTCAATAACCTTCAAATATGACAGTAATTATTGTCTATGAAATATTGCATTATATAGGTCATTATAATTGATATTATAGTACACAGTAAAAAAATTAACAATTTTACAAAGCATTAGTTAATATTCGATGTACCATGTTCACTATCTCTGTCAATGTGTGAACTTGAACTTGAATTGCTCGAATGACCAAGGGCCTAGTTAAAAGAAAAGAATATATACATGTTATATTCAAGCATGATGCAAATAGAAACCACATTACGCTAAAAGTAGTGTTCTTATAACTCAAAATATAAATAACTAGTCTTGTTTATAGCTCTGTTATTGAACTTCCCTTCGGGAATGAATTTAATAATATTTTTCCAAGGAAAAAAGATAGTAGACTAATTATATTCTGCTAAAAAAAACCTAGCCATTTTAATGAAAATGATAAATCCAATTCTACATACCAATCTATAAAGAGAAATTTAGAAGAATGTCACAAATTAGCATAGCTCCTGTATTCCTTATTCTACCATCCTGTAATGAAGAAAGATTAAGATGTAAAAGTATTTGTACCTCTTCTTTTGTACACAGCAGAATTAAGATCAGTTTTCTCATGATAGTAAAATATGCTAAAGAAAATCAACTAAATATGATAAACGGAGACAATATCATGAGGGAAATTTACAAATATGATAAACTTAGCTGAAGCAGTATGTGACTTGTTCTCATTATTCTCTAGTTTTGACACAACTCATTTGCCTCTTCCATGCGAGTAGAAAGATAGAGTTCCAATCTGAGATAATAAAAAAACAATCGTTTAATCCATATTGTACCTTCAAGAAAAGTGAAGCATAATAAAAGTGGTGTTAAAAGGTATCTTATCCAGAGGCAAAGGAATCGGCTACAAGGCTTCTTAATAACTGAAAATCATGTAGAATGTGATATTTTTGGGACAAACATGTAAAAAAGGGATCAATTTCTTCTCTTTTAAATTCCAACTCAACATAATAACATGCCAAGTTATACCAACCTGATTTTGGAACACAACAATTTATCATTAAGCAATAACCGCTTTGTCCATGAAGGCTTCTCATATTCTCAAGTTAATTATGTTTTCCGTTGTGAAATTGTTGAGTCCAATGCATACAAAGAGGTTAATGCCAAATTATTTCCTTCATCCTGTAACAGATAACCTAAAACAATTTGAATGTTGTTGCATTTTCTCTCCAGCAAAATATGGTAATTACAATCAAAACACCTTCGTTAACAAATAAAGCATAACAATATAACTACTGTTATAGATACTTAAGCAACCAGAAATTTTTTTAAAAATCAAAACATCATAGACACTTCTTGTTCTAGATAATTTAAATCAAGCAAGACAAAGCAAAACTAAAATGTATGCCGACACCAACTAAAAGTGGCAGACTTATGTAATAGTGAGAAGGCTGAAGTGAAGTGCATTCCCCCAATTTAAAGGTGGGAATGCAAATTTTGGTCACAGATTAGCACACTTTCAAAAGATAATCAAATTCCAAAACACTATTCAGCCTAGGAATTTCATCAAACAAGTAATGGGTAGCAAAAATATCCCCAGTCACAAAATACATCACCATCAAATTATTACCCAAATAAACTTTCAGATGATCAATAAACCTATGTAAATATAAGGGTTTCGTGAAGTTACCAGATTATTTCACAGGACCAACGCCCTCGCCCTTGCAATGCCCGTCAGAGCCAACAACTCTAACACCGAAGTCATGAGCCCAACGCGTCTTCAGGGCCGAACACCCCAACCACTTCAACGACCTTCCACCACCACGTCTTCACCGCCTACCACTCCAGTTGGACAGTTGAAAACTTTTTGATCGAAGTAAGGAAACCTTGAACTATTTCTAGGGTTCTGAAATAAAATTTGTGAGTGAAACTATTTTGTGTGAAAACGCGAGACGAAATCGCTGAGAGAGATAGATGAGAGGGAAACTGAAAATGAAACAGAGGGGGGAAATGAAAACTTTAATATTTGCGGAGGTCTTAAACCTCTCTACAAAAATATTAAACCCCCTGTTATTATTGTCATTCTAGAGGGCTTACAAGATTATCCTAAACTATATTAATTTGTGGAGGATTTTTAAAACCTTCCCAAAATACCCTCCACTAAATGATAATTTTTTTGTAGTGGGTGTTCCATACTAATTTTTTAATTTCAAATAAAATGATATTCACAATTGCTTGGTAAAATTTATTTCAATATTATAAAAATAAATAATTTATCTTACTAATTTTTGTAAATTATTTATTTAAAGTGTAGCATTAAATAAAAAATTTAAAAATTGATTAAACTCATACAAATACAAATTTATACTACTTATTACATAAGGACAAAATGGTAAACTCTCTTTTAAATATATTAAAACAATTTTTTTAATCAATCATATCAATCAAATCACTCACTAACTCTCACAAACTTTACTACTAATTCATTTATAATCACCTCCAAATCCCTTAAAAAAAATAACATACCCTTCATTCTCAAATTCACTTAAACTCATTCCCTCCCTCTCTCACAAATCCATCTTAGGAAGTGAAGAAAGCCTTAAGAATTGGGTAAAAACAATGTCTGATGAAGTAAATAAGTCTTGGGCTATCAACTTTGGATCTTTCTTTTTTTTTTATCATCTTTTAGCATAAATTGCGTTAATCAATCAATTTTCATTTTATAAACTCTATTTCACTTATTCTTACTTTTTTATTATTATTATTTTTTTTTTATTTTTTGTAAAATCATTTTATCTTTCCGAAAGAAAGAAATCGGGTGTGGACAATTTAACACAAACAATCTCATATAAGAAAAAAAAAACAACAACAATTTGTAAATGCTAAAATCATTTTAGCTCTGCTATAATAGAACCCTCACATCAAACAAATCACATAATATATCATATTTTTCCATGCAAAACATCGAAATATAAGCAATTGCATGTACTGCACCTCACACAATCACAGGCAGACCTTCTTATATACATAGGGGAGCCATGGCTCCCCCAATATTTTTTATATATTTTTTAAATTATATATATTATTTATATTATTTATATTATTTTTTTATTTTTTTTCTTAAAACCTCATAGTCTTTTATCTTTTTCTTTTTTCTTTTGTATCTCCACCTTTTTCTCACCTCTCCCTTTTTATATCAATCTCCATCCTCCATTTTTCATCGTTTTAAAATAAAAATGCAACATAGTAAAATTAAGGAGTTAAGTAATATTTTGGACTGATCAATTTTTTCTTTTGAATAATTTTATTTTGTACCTTTTTTTAAAAAAATTTGTTTTCCTTTTACATGTGATAAATTTGTCTATTATGTACTACTAGACGGTGATAAAATTATTTTTTCCAAAATAGGCAAGATGAGACAAGTTTATATTAAAAAAATTATGATGAAGAGTAAAAGATTTTATTTTTTTTCAAAAGAAATGCTTGTGATGAAGATGAAAAAAATGCATCTATATCCATTAAACATGAAAACTTTCATGAGAATCCAAGAATTAAAGACAATGAAAAACAATTATCTAACATTCTTAGAGTTATATATAATAAATATGAAAAAATCTAATTTGACACCCCTGAATATTTTGTTCAAGTTCCGCTACTATAAATTAAGGTAAATATAATGGTTTGTGTATGGTTATCCCACCACTAGCAAAAGTAGTCTTAAAATACAATTAAAAAATATATACTATTCATCAAAGGATATATATAGTAACATACCAAGCATCACAAACTAACGTGAAAGCGGAATTAGCGACCACAATACCAATTCGTTTCATACAAGTAGGGAACATGCAAAAAAAACTATGACAAAGACTATGGTATTGGTCCACTAAGCTAAAAGTGCACTACAAATCAAATCATTTTACAAATTGAAGGGCATCTCTAATTATTCTAATTGCTGAAAGAACTACACAAGCAAAATGGCTTGACCTGTATTATAAAAAATTGTTTCAGATTCATAATCACAAAGATTGTACAGTACTAAATCCAAGTTGGGCGTAAGAAATTGAAAGAAACAAGAGTGTAAATTTTATTTCTTAAAATGCAAATCGATCAAGGAGATACGGAGTTATTTCTGCTCACATACTAAAATATCTCCATCACACACAAAATTAAGTTAATAAATAAATTAAACATGCAGGCAAAATGTTAATATATAGATATTCGGAAGTCAAGTCCAATAAGAAGATTATTTGTAACATGAATAAGATATAGGTATTCGTGAACCATGACTCCCTTATATCATATAAAAGATTCGTGTAACTGTTTCTATTACTCTGCACTATAATCAAAAGAGTAAAATGAGATATAATTATGACTTTATTATCTACCCACATTATGAGTAAAATAAAACTTATTAAGTTATATCATCATAATCTCCTCCTTAATAAATTAGATTAGGTACACATAAATTTTATGAGTAAACTTTAAAAGAGGATATAAAAATAAGTAATTATTATTATAAAAAGATATTTATGAGAAAAATGGAGAAAGCGATAAAAAAAAAAAAAAAAAAGTGATGTTGCATGGATATCCTCCGTCCTCCAAAGGGGATTATTAAAAACAGAAAAAAGGGAAAAGGTTACGAGGGAAAAAGTTTACGCGCTAATATGTCCACCTGTCGGTCAAATTCATCCCGACTAGAATTTTTGTAGTTTATATGTTCCTCACGAGCATCGTTTAGTTGTTGAATAAACTCGCCTAGATCATGTTGTATCTGCTTATTTTCTGTTTCTAGTTCTTGTACACGTTGTCGTAACTGCTCTATCTCAACCAAGAGTTGACCAACATTTATGCCTGACATGATCAAAACCTAATAAATAAAAACAAAATAATTAAAACAAAAATTAATTAAATAAAAACATAAGAATACATAACACTGCTTTACATATACTCCTAAGTGAATGAATCAGGGACTCTTGTTACAAGAATGAACAAATACTTCACAATTGGAAATATTTAAAAAGTTTTAACCCATGAACAAGCACTACCCAATTTTCTTAAGGTGAAACCCAAACCCAATTTTCACCTTACACCAAAAAGTGATCAAATTCAAGTATTCCACCCATCTCAGGCAAAAGAACTTTCCCCTAAAATATATGAATGATCCTAACCATAAAACAAAAGGAACATGCTACACCATGCAGATGCAATCCAAATCAAACATTTTACAAATTAAAGTACATCTCTAATTATTCTAATCTCTTCTACTGCAAGAACTACACAAGAAAAATGGCTTAACCTGTACTATAAACAAATTGTGTCGGATTCATAATCACAATCTTACCTATATACTAGAGATTGTACTATACGAAATCCAAGTTGGGCGTTGAGGAATCGTTATTAAGAAATGAAAAATCGAGAATATAAACTCTTAAAATGCAAATCGATCACAGAAAGATACACAATGCTAAAAGAATCGGTGAATCTAATCGTAATAGGATAAATTACCCTGATGAAATTCGCTGTGATTGCCTCCTCGAAACCTCGATCTTGGCCAGTCGATTTTGCTCTCGTACTAGAGTTTCAGAATCTCCTCTTTAGGGTTTATAAACCAAACCCTAGGTTAAAATTTTCCCTACCTATCCCGCCAGAAGTGATTAAATGACATTCATATTTTTCACTAAAATGGGTCCCGCTTAATATTAATGGATTAAGCCCAAAAATACATAACCGTTTAACTGTTTAGTGGAATATATGGCCCGTTTAACCGTTATTTGTGAATTCTACATTATTTCCCAAATAGTTATTTTGAATGTAGTCTATAATAATATACAAAAGAGAGTTATTTATTTTCTATCTGTATTTTATATTTTTACTTATATCTTTAATTATTATTTTATAAATAGTTTATGGTTATTCTAATACTCTCTCCTTAACGATTATTTTAAAAACTTCTTCGGTTATTTTAAAATTCTCTTTTGTATATATATTTTATTTTTTTAACTAACTTTTAATAATTATTGTAAAAATTAGTTATATATTTTTTATTAATTTTAATTTAATTTTTTACAAAAATTAAAAAATACGAACATAAATGTGAGAGTTTATATATATTTATATATATATATATATATATATATATATATATATATATATATATATATATATATATTTTATCCTACCACTAATCGTACTGCGTATTTATTTAATTGGATAGATATGTAGTTATTCGACTGGTAAGATATCCATGCATCGTTGTTATATATTAATCAATTATTTAAATAATTAATATTATTTGTTTAATTATTTAAAACGATTAATTTATTATTTAAATATATAACTTATATAACTTATGTAATGAAGTATAAAAATTTGATTTTAGTTTAATTAATCAAAAGAAACAGTACCAATGTAAAAAGTATAAGATTAATATTAAAATTTTTGTATGGATGTTATTTTAATAAATCAAATAGAACATAAGATTAATGTTAAAATTTTTAAATATAAATATATTTATATATAAACACTTGCATGTTATATTAAGATGAAATGTTTAAACATGAGTCATTATTAAAGTAAAATGGAGGTATATTATATAATATGGTCTCCTAAAAAAATTATATATATATATATATATAACATGAAATTAATCACGAAATTTATGTTAAAATTTTTAAATAGAAACATGTGTTGATATAAATACATTTATATTATATTAAAATAAAATGCATATCGACGAGTCCTTAAAAAAAATATAGGCATATTGTGTAATATAGTCTCGTATAAATTAAATAAAACATAAAATTAACTTAAAAATTTCTTAATAGAAACACATGTACATGTAAACACTTGCATGTTATATTTAAATGAGATGTGCATGCACCGGTCTTTATTAAGGTAAAATGTAGGCATATTATGTAATATGATCCCGTACAAAATATATACAACATGAAATTGATGTTAAAAGTTTTAAATAAAAACACATGTGGATAATATTCAAATAAAATGTGTGTTCCATGGTTGTTTAAGTAAAATGTAGGCATATTGTGTAATCTGGTCCCATACAAAACAAATACAACATGAAACTAATAAAAATTTTAAATATAAACACATGTATATTATATTAAAATGAGATGTGTATGCACATGTCATTGCTTGAGTAAAATGTAGGCATATGATGTAATATGGTCTTGTACAAAATAAATATAGCATAAAATTGATGTGAATCTTTTAAATAAAAAAACATGTAGATATCAACACATATATATTACATTAAATAAAATGCATATACACGTGTCTTTGTTAAAGTAAAATGTATGTATACGATGTAATATAATCTCATATAAAATAAATATAACATCACATTAATGTTAAAATTTTTAAATAAAACATGTATATTATATCGGAATGAAAAGTGATAAACGAGTCATAGGTGCAAGCCACCAAGAGATCCAATGTCGCTTACATAATCCGGATATTGAGTCTAGAGTCATGTATATGTGATGTGTTTTTGGTGGTCTATATGATTCTGGTGATAATGAGAAAGATTGCATGATTTCTGTTTATAATTGAACTGCATGATTCCTTTAATTAGATTAGCTTACCCTTGCTTTTTGGGTTCCTGTCTTGTGTTGTATGTTTTCTTTTGCGATGATCACCTATTCGGTGGGAGAAGATGTGGTTGCAGTGTCAAAAGCACTTCTTGAGGATAAGGAGCCATCGTTTTAGGTCAAGGAGGAGGTTTCCAGTGAGAGCTTTAACCCTGGTCAGTTTAAGTATAGAGTTTATTAGTTTAGTTTAAGTGTATAAGTGATATTTTGTATAGTCATATTTTCTGAGAAGACTATATTAATATATTGTGTACATTGGATTATCTGTTTTGGAACTATGATGAAACTTCCAATTTTTATTAGTTTTAAGCTGCTAAAATTATAAGGAGTCATCCAAAAGGATAGTTTTATAATTTAAGTCTTTTATTTATTTATTTTACAAACTTCATTTATTTATTTATTTATTTATTTATTTTTAATTATTATTTATATTTATTTATTATTGTATTAAATGTTATGTAATCATTGTTTCTGAATTTCTAAATCACTTTTTTCTGAATTTTAAATAAGTATTAACATAATTGAAATACTAACAAATGACACAGACATATCTATTCAATTTATTCAATGAATTAGTTGGACCTTATCATTTGAGTCTTTAAAATTTAGAGTTTAGGAAGGAATTATATGGTTACTTCAGAATTTCAAAATGTCATTATTTTTTATATATTTACCGTTCATTTATTGATTGATTTATCCATTTATTGGTTACTTATTATTTATATTTATTTGCATTCATTTATAAATCTTCACTTCATTATTCAATCACACAGGAAGATTGTATGTTTATTTTAAATTTTAAATTTATGTTTTAAATAAATAAGATAATTTAAATAATAATAAATCACCTATATATAATTAAAAAGAATTAATGAAAATATGTGAGTAATTATAATTAAAAATAATAAAAAATAAATATATGATATAAAACAATAAATAAATAATATAATATTTGAGAACAAAGTCTTAAAAATAAAGAGTTCAAAAGATTTGCTGGTTGTTAATAATATAATAATATGTTATAATTCATAATAATACTCAATAATAATATAATAACATGTTAGCACTATTATAATAATAATAATAATACTAATTAAAATATGGTGTAAGACAATAAATAAATAATTGAATAATAACATCGTTACTAGATTAAAAATAAATATTTACTGTATTTAATGCAATTGTATTTTCAACTAAAATCACTTACTAAGTTAATTGTACAATTTACAATTTGTTATTTCAAAGCAAAGTTTATAAATAAGAGTTTAAAAGATGAATTTGTGCTAAAACATAAAAACTTTACTACTAGGCAAATCTATTTTTTATATTTTTTTACGTGGTCTATTATTTGTAGTTTTAAATTGTTTACTATTTACATTTTTTTTCACCATCTAACATTTATATTTTTAGAGAAATTAATATAATTAATATTAAACTTGAATGTTGATTAACTTCTTTCATAATTTTTAATAATGATATTAATATTAAAAATTTATTGTTATACATTTATTTTTAAAATAGAAAGGAATTAATATTAAAATGTTCAAAATATTCACACTTGATATAAATTTATGTAAATATGTCGTAAAAGATATTAATATTAATAAATAATTTTTAAAATATCATTTGTAAATAGAAAAGAGAAAGGAAGGCAAAAGTGTTTTGAAAATGTTTTCTATCGTTAGATAAATGAATACAACTAAACTAAAATAAGTATAATGTATACCATATAATAAGTATGTTGCATGTATAAAGTTAGATAATGTGATTGCTTCAAATATATATCCTTACTACGGATACATTATTTAGAATATTATATGACCTTATTGTTTATTAACCATATATGCTCCAAAAATGTTTCAAATATATGACATTACTACGAATATCAAATGTTTCAAATATATGCTCAGATAATAAATTCTTAACCATATTGTTTCTTTTTATAAACTGGTGTGCCAAAGCAAAACTAACTATTGTTTCATTCTTATTCTATGGTTCGAATTCAAAGCACAGTAATACAGCAATGACAACCAACAACAGAATGTGAATTAACAATAATATGTCTGCAGAGCAGAAAAATGATTATGTGACAGAGCAAACAGCAACTAGTACTGGTTCAAGGCATAAAGATACAACTAATTCAAAACATTAGCACTCGTTGAAAGTTTGTCTGAGTGATTTATTCAGCAACTTTTGTCACAAAAACTATACATGTATCCTCTATCCTGTACACTTCTCCCGAGGGATTATCAACAATGATTCAAAAATGTTACTCAGAAGGATATTGTGGGAAGAGATCACGTGCGCAGAGATTCATTCCGAAGATTATTTCTGAAGCTTACTTATATCTGAATGGCATCCCTTCGCTTCATTCTCTGCCGATCCATCTCGTGTTTCTCCTCATTTGCAATGTTCAGCTGTTGAATGACTTCGTTTAAATGTTGTGTTGTTGTACCTCAGCATATTCTGTATCCCGCTCATGTGCACGTTTACGCAACCGCTCTATCTCAACTGATAGTTCCCGAACATACGAAAGAAGTTGTTAATGGATAGCAACATCTACATGGAATGGGGGAGGTTGAGGTTGAGGTTGAGGTTGGTCGCCTGACATGACAAAACCTAATAAAACAGCGATAAAAAATAATTAAAACAAAAATTAATTAAATGAAAACATAAGAATACATAACACAACACTGCTCTGCATATAAGTGAATCATGGACTCTTGTTACAAGAGCTAAGTCACACTGATCTTATAATCTTGCTACAATTCACAGCTCAAAGAATTTTAATTTCACTTCAAATCAACTAGCAACAGCACAGTCATGTTTAAAGCAAATGACTCAACCACAAAAAAAAAATTGAAAGACAAACCAAGAAACGATAAGGCAGTGCAGTGCACTAATAATCAGCAAACACCATTCAATATGAAATAGTTTGCAACCTCAAATGAAGGCAAAATCAAGAATATGAAATAGTTTGCAACCTCAAATGAAGGCAAAATCAAGGCAGCGCTGTGAATCAAATATAACCCAGTGCATTAACATAGAAATATGGATGGGAGTCTGAAGCACTCAAGTTGGCCAATTAGACAGAAACTAAAAGAATCAGTGCAAAACAAATTGGCCAAGGCAGAATAGAATTGAACATGGAATTAACTGCTATACCTTTAAAACTGCCAGTCAAACAGTCAACAAAAATACTATATGAAATAACACTGGAAGAATACACCAAAGCTGATTCAAGACAATTGGTATGGTCAAAATCATTGGTATGGTCAAAATCACCACAACACCAGGAATCAATATTTAACATAGAGACTGCAAAAATATGATAAGAGACACACTCGAGCCTAATCACAGAAAACAAGAAATGGTGATGTAGCTTTCAAAAAAAATATCCTAATGCAGCTTGCAAGTCAGCTTCAAAGATCAACAGGAATTTACTCCAAACAAATGGATATGGTTCGAATTCAAAGCACAATGACAAGGCAATCAACAGCAGGATGAATGAGTAATAATATGTCTGCAGAGCAGAAAAAATATTCTGTGACAGAGCAAACAGTAATCAAGTACGGGTGAACACAGGTATGCAAATTTCAGAAAAAGATTCTCTAGCCATAAAATTAAAGATAGTCATGTGGAAGGCTGCTAGGAGCACACACCCAGCAACTTGGGAAAGAGTGATGTTAACAATTAAAGACCTCAATATTGATGCTTACAGATACCTTATTGTTATACCTCCAAGGTATCTCTACTGTACAAATACCTAATTTATGTACAAATACCTAATTTCTGTACAAATACTTGATATCAATACTGACGCTATTATTCATGCAAGTTCTGATCCAAGTCTAGATTTAGTGGTCGAGTCATATGCGACACAATTGTCAACAATATGACTGAAGCTTTTAATAGTGTCATAGTGGATGCAAGAGGCAAACCCATAATCACCATGCTCGAGGAAATCAAAGTTTATTTAATGAAAAGGTGGGCCACCAAGAGAAAAAAGGTTACAACTTTTGAAGGAAACATCTGTCCCAAGGTCCTTGACAGACTACATAAGGAAAAGGAGTTAACCAAATATTGGATCCCAAGGTTAGGTTTTTGTCTTTTTTAACACAATCAATCTATTCGTGTACTGATATGTTGATATGTGTAATGATATTTGCAGCTAGTCAGGAGAAAAACTATTTGAAGTGAGGCACATATCCATGGTTGGAGATAAGTACACAGTGAATGTGGATGCTCAACATTGCAACTGCAGGAAATGACTTCTGACTGCTATCCCTTGCTGCCATGACATGAATTTCATCAATGTCAATGTTGAAGACTTCATACCAATCTGCTTTAGGAGATCTATCTACGAAGAAATATATCAATCCATTATTTTTCCAATCAATGGTGAAGTCTTATGGGAAAGAACTCCCTACTCTGACGTCCATCCACCACATAAGAGGATCTTACCAGAAAAATCCAAGAAAAAAAGAAGCTTGGAAGAGTGGGAGTTGAGAAAGGATAACACACAAATCAACAAAGAAGGTCATAGAAAAAAATGTAGCATATGCCGTTAGATTGGACATAACAGGAACAATTGTCCAGATAAGCCTGTGGATGAGCAGACTGCAACACCTGCTGAGACTGCACCAGATGCCCAAACTGCTGAGAATGTGGATGAGCAGACTGCAACACCTGCTGAGACTGCACCAGATGCCCAAACTGCTGAGAATGCACCAACTGCTGAAACTCAAACAATTCAACCACCAAGGAATGAAGTGGAGAGTTCAGCAACATCACTACCAGCACCAGACGAACCATCTCAGCAGTTTAGGATGAAATTACATATTATGAGGAGGTCATGATAGCAACTACAAACGTCTTAGTTATTTTTTTTTTGGAATTTCTGATGTATTTTTGGAGGAGGCCATGTAGGCAATTATATGTATTTTAAATTTCCTTAAATTTCGTTCAATTTCACTTTTGCCAAACATTGATGTAGTGCATTTTGATGAGGATGAACTAATGTTATGAATTTAACTTCTTCCAGACTTAGATCAATTTAATTTTTCCCAAGCTTAGATCAATATCACTTACTTCAATGCTCAAAATTAAGATGTCATTTTGAATAGGTTGGGACTAATATCAACATAACCAAACTAATTCATTTCTTCATTTAACAATAGTACAAAACATATTAGACTTTAAAAGATTACACACGATGACAGTACGAACAATACAATAACAACACAAGTGAACTCTATTACTAATTGTAGCCTCTTCTCAGCAACCTTCATTGACTTCTCCAAATTATTAATTTGCCTCCTTTGTGTCATGATGATGACATCCTTTTCATCAACACCACCATTTGAAAAAGTTGCAGCCCACATTATTGGAACCACCACTCTGTATATCAATAAACCAAAAATTAAAACTAATTTGTTATTAACACAAAAATAAATATTCTTTGGAGTTCTTTCTATCCTCAAAGTTGCCATCTCTCCGCAGCTACAAATCGAGGTTAATCCATTTCTCGTTGAACCACCAACAGTACACGAAGTGATACAACACGGTTGCCTCCTCCAACGATTACAACCACAGGTAAAGGAGAAAGATTGGGACCGTGACATACCTATATAATGGGATTGCAGGAAGAAGAAGATTGCAGCAACACCAATTGGGAATGGAGGAACAAGATTGCCAAAACTCACGAACTGCCCAAACATTCCTTATTAAAACCCTAACTCACTTATTTATCCTCAACTATCTAATTACCACACATGTACAGTACATGTAACACACCCTAATATGAACAGTGACACATGTACAGTGCTCTGTTACTGATTTAAAAGGCGTTACAGTAAAGGACCACATAAAACACGAATTGCGAAGATGAGGACCATTTTAAACATTCGGTCAAAATAAGGACCATCCACAACAAACACTACGACAATGATGACGAAAAAGATATTTAAATTGAAACAATTTAGTAACTCTTTTTTAGATTATTATAAACGATTAAAATAATTTAATGATATAAAGAGTATTTTATTCAAATTATTATCTAAAAAAATATGAAAGATTAATATTTGATCGAAAAGAAATAAAATAAAACTAATAACTGATAAATAGATAAATAAAATATAAAAATATATGTGAAAATAGTATAACAGACACATTATTTTATGATCTAATCTTACCAAATTTTTTAACCAAATCTCTTAAACTATTTTCTTTCTTTTTATATTTTTTGATAAACAAGATTGTAACGTAAATGTTGATAGAACAATCGGTATGCAAATTTTTTTATAATTTATTATTCTTTTTAATAAAATTTTTATTTTGATAGATATTTTTTACGTTAAGATATTTAATTACTTCTCTCTGCATGTGTATCTGAAGATTTAAAAGTATCATAAAGGTTGTTTTATACTCTTTGTTTAATAAAACAATAATAGAAACATATTCTGTGCAAAATATTTTACATTAATTTCTAAGGCGATATTAATGTAAAATTCATCCTCATAATAATTTAATTTTTTGAAACAATAATTTAGACATTAATATGTTTTTATGTAAAAATTTAATAAATAATATTAAACACATTAGTCAAACATGAAAATCAAAACATCATCCTTTTAATTTAGAAATATTTATATTATAACATGAGTTGAAAGGCTCATATTTAAATAATACTAAATAAATGATAAAGATGAAATTAAAAATAACTCCACAAATTAAGTTTTTAACGGATTTCACCACACGGATTTAACTTTTTTTTTTCTTTTACTGGCTGAATTTCCAAATTTGATATAATTTTTATTTTGTTAATTTTGAAATTTGAAAAAATCCTTACCTGAATATTAAGATTTGAGAGAATCTTTAATCAAATTTTGAAATTTAGTAGATGGTTAAACCGCTGAACTAAATTTCAAAATCTGATATTTTTTTTAAACTACATTTCATAAATCAGCTCTTAATATATTTTTCTTATTTTTTTTAAATTAGATTTCATAAATCAGCGCTTAATATGTTTTTGTTATGTATTTCGAAATTCTATTGAAACTTTTACTAATTAAATTTCGAAATCTACTACACATTAACAATTATCAATGTAAACAAAAACGTTATCAGTGTATACATTTGTTTATATATAACTTTTAAATATGTGTGATATTATATTAGTATGTGATAATATTATAATATTATTAAATTAATATATAAAATAAAATTATATTTATTAAATAAAGTGAAATATATCAAAAATATGAAAGAATAATCATTGATAAATAAAGTAAAATATATCAAAAATTTAATAAATAATTATATTTTAAAGGATAAAATTGATATTTTAAAATATGGATAAAAAAAGTAAATTATCTTTATATATTGTTATAAATAAAAATAAAAACAAAATTCAATCATGTGAAAAAATTAAAAACATCGCTATTGAAAGAAGAAAAAAAAGCTAAAGAGAGGAATCCAAGGGCCTTTCCGTTAAAATGACTTGGAAGTGCTTATCTAATAAATATAATTACTGCTTACCTAATTAATTTAATATTTAAAACATATAATTAACGGACAGATTGGGCATTAATTGTGTATTTCACACCCCATGGTGGTGCAGAAAGAAAACCCCTAGAGCATATATTAAAAGAAGAAGAATAAATATGTGGGTGATGGTGATTCCCCAGCGAGCACCGCCATTCCAAGGTTGCCAGAAAGTACCTGACAATACGCATTTGACTGCACAATTCAACTTTCTGCCATGTCCCCATGTATTAATTATAACACCAGAAAACGACACTTCACGTATTCAAAATGTGAAAGAGAATCTGTTAAAACTATTTATCATTTAATACAACGGTAAAAACAATAGCAACATAATTTGTAATACAATCCTATATTTATTAATTTCATAAACGACCCTCATAAAACACCATTATTAACAAGAATATAATGAAATATGCATAATGAAATGTACCCACAGAAATAACGAACGATAAATAAAATTATACCACAGCTTATTGACCTAATTACCTAAATTTAACTCAATTAATACCAAGAATACTAAATAATTCCTATAGTACAGCTAAGTTAGGCCAACAAGGGAACAAAAAGCAGGGAAACCAACATTAGAAAAATAAAATAAAATAAAATTATTTTGAAACTAATTCAACTTGATGATTATCAACAATAATTATTCATTCTTGCTTTCTCTTTTTTCCAAAAGTAAATATTGGGTGAAGTTGATTGGCGTTTGGAAGTTATTGCAGGTAGAAATATGCAATGAATGTTTATGATGATTGTGGAGGGAGAGCTGTTCTTGGAAGTATGGAATTGGCTAGCTCTTCATTCACTTTCACAGGAAGAGGTGGCATTTGCTTCATCACCTCTGGTGAATCATTTAACCTGAAAACACATAAATACTAAGCTTTTAACATCAAAAATCAAAATCCACTAAAGTCAAAATTACACTCAAATAATTCTTTGTTCCTTTCATTAAAATGCCAACTTTGGATTATAAATTCTTTATACTCAAAATAGGAAAGGACAAGCTAGCATTCATAGACCGCAATATAAAAAGAGAAACAAATAAAGCACTTACAAATAGAATAAACATAGAAAAGAACCAAAAAAAAAATACAACTCACTCGTTCACAATTTTAAGGATGTTGTCTCTAGTTTGGCAGAAAAGATTGATGTTCTCCTGTACCTGGAAACAAAAATCATCTCCAGGTTAGCTTTAAAACCACAAAAAATACCCCTTATAATGGAACCGTTTCCAACAGCAATAAACTAGAACACCATTTACGGATCCAAAAATAAAAACTAGAACACCAATCATGCTAGATTGTTGATTAAATTAACACAAGATATGAAACAACAAACACGAGAAATTTTCGGGGACCATAGAAATGTTGTTATCACTCTGCTAATATAAGATATTAATACTTCATTCTCTGTATTTGGTATTTAACTTAATTCTGTGATATTGCCTTCAGAATTAAGGCAGGTTTATAAATGTTGCTTCAGTTATCCATTTGTGTGATAACACTTGAACAAAATATATATTGAATGTGATAAAATTAGAAAATAACTGAAGTATATAATTGTTCATATCTATTTTCCCTTTGTTTTATTGCCGTTAAATTTATAATTGAAGAAACCATAAATATGGCTCCCAGTGCCTCTGACAACATCCTAGATCTTAGAATTCTTGACGAAGATAAGAAAACACAAAAATGAATTGAAAGACCAGAATGAAATGAATTTAAAAGAAGGGTGTGCAGAGAAAATGTCAAAAGAGAGCTAGGAAAAAATAAACTGCCCAACACCCACAGCCACACAGTGAATACAAAAGCATTCATAAGAAGTCTGACTCAGAAATTCAATTTATAGTCAGGTGGTCTTGTCCCCACAAAATAGGGAAAATCAGTTAAAATTGTTGTCAACTCACCTGGAAAGCAGAAAGATTTGTGGAGATTTGATTCAAGGCCTGTGCATTTTGCTCTAATAGCTCACCGGTGGGACCACCAATTGCTGAAAAAAGAAATCCAAATTCAAAAACAGAAGTTTGAACGTTTAAAGAAACAAAGTGAGTACACTAAATTTTTCAAAGGTGAAAGAAGTTCCTGTAAGACATTGAGGCATAGAAGCCTGCATTGTCATCTTTGCATGGTGCAAATCACCACATCCAAATCTATGAAAAAATTCACAAGGTATTAGACTAAGATACTGAACCTGTATAAGAGATGCCATCATCGTTGTCCATTGTAATCATTGGTGGAGCATAAGGAGAGACATTGGACCGAGCAGCAAAGTTAGATGACTTTACTGCAGGATCAGAAACCCTTTCCTGGAAACCAGATATAACTCGCTAAGCATCTAAAGTCCGATTGAACATTAATATAAACAATAAAGAAAGAGCCTAGTGTTTCCAGTATTTCACAAACCCAATGACACTTAGTTAGCTTTCTTCCTTTTTACTTTTCTTTTGTTCCACTTTTCCTAGTATTTCAAACATCCGTGATGCTAAATTATCACCTAATTTGAAGAGTAAAAGAAATGAGGAGACAAAATCACATTCAATATTATTCCTGGTTAGAAAATTTAACACATACAATAAACAGTCTATTCCAAAACTTAAACAATAATAATAACCATCAATTGGTTGAGCAATCATCACGCGTTTAAAAGGAACACACTGAAAGCAGACTCAAATTCCATATGAAACATTCATGCAACATTTTCTCCTTGGAAATGAAACTTCAAGAAATCCGGCAATAGAAGGTGCAAGAATACCTACTGCTTAAATAATTTTGGATATTCAGATTTGGAAAATAGGGGATATTATTGTCACAGAAGCTAACAATGTTATGTAAAAAGAAGTGGACTATATCACTTTGTTATCATGACATGCAGCAAAGCTTCTTTTTGTGCTCTTTAGCTTTCTGAGAAAAGGAGCTTCTAGATAAGTTTATTATCTTCACAAATTTCAAAAGCGTGATAATTGTCTCACCACACAAAAAAATAAAATAATAACTAATAATTTGTAATGAAGTGTATATGCTTGCATATGAATTCTAAAAGTTTGTCTTCATTTGCTTTTAGAAAAATAATACAAGGAGAAAATGAAATGAAAATAGAAGGCCAGTCTCTGGAGAAGAGATGATTTGTAGGATACATTATATGAACTAAGGAAAGGCCTTTTCAACAGTTATAAGCAATCTACAGAAGCAAGTGTCCAGACGTAAGCTCTTGATCCACATAACAAGAGGATGAACCAATCTAAAGACTATCAAGAGAATTTACCATAAAAATAGGTTATTAAAGACAAATTTCTTACTTAAATATGTATATTTTGAAACTTGAAATTAGGAGTCCCAGGATCCCAGCATGAGCAAGCATAAGGCACCAAGTATTGGATATATTCACCCACATAGACAGGTTTAAACACAACCAATATTCATATATTACAAGAAGACATTTAAAAAGGCATCTCTTTAGGCATGCATAAGAGTGGAACACAAAACAATCTAAAAATTAATACAATAATTATAAGAGTATCCAATTAATGAAAGCAGTACCTTTTTATCTTTACTTTTCCGAGTTAAATTATGATCATCCTTCCTTCTCTTGCTATTTTCTTTCTTCTGCGTGAAAATGAAAAATAAAAGTCATTATAATAAGTGATCACAGACACTGAGTATAAAGCAATCCCAAAAATAACAGTAAGCTTTTTTATTTCTTTTTGCATTATATAAAGGGTGGGGAGCAATCAGTCTTTAAGAACTTATCAAAAAAGGTATCTCACACCATGCTAATGGTGGATCCAGTCATCACTGACGTTTTTCTTTACAAAAGCAAAATTATGGTTAGTCCTGAAGAATTTGACCAGGTATCTTACGTAGTTCAGAATGCTTATTAAGAATCTTTCATCTAAGCTGAAGAACAGGTCATGAAAAACTCACGAGGGAGTGCATAACAGGCCAACACCTGGTCAAATTTATAAATGTATAGTTCCAATATCCAGTTGATATCAATCATGCAACAACAAATCTAAGAATAGATTTTGACGTGTCCATCAAACAAGAAATTTGCACAAGCATGAGCTACCCTCATTAAACCTTTGAACACTTTTATGGCAATCTTCTAAAAAAGAATCATGATAAGTGATAGCCTCCAACCTTGTAGATATATGATCCAACCGATAAGAAATTGATGTACATACATATAGATATATGCTTATACCTGATATAACAGCACTCTTATCAACTTAGGGGGAACAGGTTTTCAGAATGTCATAAACAACTTAGACAGCAACCAACAAGTATTTAACTTACATTCATCCACCTGACTCGCAGTGCTACATCACGAACTGTTTTATGCTGTAACTGTAGGGCAATCTTCGCATAGCGAACTATGTTGGATTCTGAGGCATACCTAAGAGGAGAAATTTGGAATCTTCATTAATTTAATGACTAAAACTACCCATATAAAACTTCACAAATGCACACTTTCTCATCCAAAGGAAGGAATCAAATAGGACGACAACAAAAAAGAATTTACCGTACAATCTAAGTACATAGAAAATCAAGCTTTTTTATTTAAGCAAATAATTAAATATCACTACTGATAAAGATTTTGAAAATAATATTAATTTCAAAAGGTCAGTTTCCTATGTTGTTATGATTTCAAATAGCCATCACAACCACAACGAGTCAAGTATCGATTTATAGAAGATATCTCCACAGATGCATATGACACAATTCAGTTTTTGATTGTCCTAGTTTCTAGTAAATCTTTGTGTAAACAAAAGTGAGCAGGCATTTACTAGATGATGACATTAAAAATACAATATAAACATCTTATGAATGAGGCTCTGAACAGCCACCAAAATCCCAAATTGGTTTAGGATTTTTTTATACTCTTAGACTCAAACTGAAAACTTAGTTTGAAAGGATCATCCATGAGTCGACTTGGAAATCAGTTAACTGAATTCATGAGACAGCTTGCATTTTGGCTCGTTGCCAACAAGCTTTAGCTTTTAAGTTCACATTAATTAGGCTTGTTAGCTTGTCTTTTTTTTTTATAATTAATAATAATAGCAGCAGTAGTAGCAGTAGCAATTATAATAGCAATAATATTTTTGATTCAGTACTTAATTTTTTGAATTTGACAGAATAATAAAAAAAGAAAATCTTAATTAATTAAAACTACAAAGTGGAACATAGTTGAGTTGAGGCTAAAATATTAAACTCAATTAATGTTTAGACTAGGGGAAGAAATTAGCTCATTCAACTCGTTTTATAAAAGGAAAATGAGTTCGATTTGTTTATGAACTTGAGATAGTCTAGAAAGCACAGCTCGGCAAAGAAAGCCATCAAAACCCACTTCCAATCATATGAAACCACAAAGATAAGATTTAGCAATTGCATACAGAAAAGACAAAAAAACACCCCCAATCTCCTCCAAAAAAAAAACAACACTCAAATAAAACACAAAACAAAAGAAAAAGATATACTCACTTGGAGAGTCCATCTTCGAGAATGGTTTGTTCTTCGGCGGTCCAATCGAGGGAGATGCCAGGGTTGTGCTTCATGGCGAGAGCCGCACCTGAAGTTTCTGGAGCAGAAGACGACACGTGCGTGTGTTCTTGATGGTTCCCAGATGGGTTCGCCATCGAAGACGAAACGATAACCCCTTTTCTTCAAACGCCTCAAGTTTCAACCTTTCCACCTATGGCCTATCGGAATTGACAGTTAATTCCCGCCAATTACCGTCACACGCCCAACACCATCGACCCAAACGAAAAGGGGAAAAAAAAAAAACCAAAATCAAAATCGAAGCCAGAGAGAGAGAAAGAGGTGAAAGCGATAGTGGTGAGATTGAAGAAAGGAAATGGAAGAGAGAGATAAGAGAGCGAAAGCAGAGAGGGGTTTTGATTGAAGGCGGAATTGAATGAAACTGCAGAGAGATGAGAGAGAGGGTATTATTTTTTTTTTTTTTGAAAAAAAAATTGAAGAAAAAAGAAAAAAAGTTGCCTTTTAAGGAATTAAGATTTTCTGCAACTCCTTACCCACTGGGCCACTATACATAGAATTTGTACGGGACGAACTTCTCATGCTACACAGACGATTACAATTTTGCCCTCCTGTTCTTCTTTTTGCATCTCACTAATATCTTTCTTTGTAAGATTTTTAAATCACTTTTTTAAACATTAATTACAACTAGATTTCATCTTTAATTATTCATTTCACTTTTATATCAATATGCAAACTTTATTTATTGGTTTTTATACTTAATAATTGTTTTAGTTATTTGCCTTTAGATATGCTGTTTTAAAATTTATTATAAGAACTAAAAAAATTGTGTATATATATAAGAAATAAAATAAATTATTTTAAAAAGGATGAAATAAACCATAAATATAAATTAATTTGACGGCTTTTATAAAATATTGTATATTAAAACTTTTAATTAAATGATTTTATTTTTACGAATTATTTTTATAGTATTATTCCATGTAATAATGTTCATATCAATAAACTTCCACAAGAAATAGACATTATTTATTTTTGACATTTATTTTGTAATAATTTGTCGGGCGAATCTTTTGCCGAATAAATCTTCATCGCATTATAAATGTTTGTTTATTTTGGTTTTAAATTTTACAAAATCTTTCCTTTAACTTTTAACTTTATAAAGTAGTATATTGTCTAGATTCTTTTTATCGAAATGGCATTTCTTTTTTGCTTTCTTTTGTTAATGGTATTAAAAAAGTAATTTTTTTTTAGAAACTGGAATTAAAATATAAATACTGTAAAAGAATCCAATTTTTTAGTAGATTCACTATTTCATCAATGGATTTAAGAAAAAACGTTACATTGCATTCAACAATTCAAACCCCTAAAACTACATTTGTAATTAAATATTACACAATGAATGATAAACATTGATAATTTAACAAAATAATTTATGGAATTTTTTTGGTCAATTCATATTTTTATAACTTAATTTATAATGTTAAAAACCTTTTTTTTTCTAACAAAATGAACTATTGAAATGAATTTCTATGGATTAAAATTAAAGGTTCGTTAAAATAAAATTGGTAAATTTAAGTTTCTTTTATTGGGACATGGTGCTTTGCATAGCAAAACCCTTTTTCTTTGAAATAATAATTAACAAAATTACGGAAATAAAGGCACTTTTTGAGTTCATTGAATAAAAAATAATAAGAGAAGTCGTTTTCTTCACAATTATTGAAAAGGATATAATAAAGTTATTTTTCTATTGGTTTGGGTCAGAGTGTTTTTCATAATTAAAAAATATATATTTATAAAATTAGAAAATGTATTTGCAGCGTCTGCATAATAACATGTTAAGTTAATAAAACAAATGTCGCGTGTTATACAAATCCTACAACATTAACAACTTCATTAACTTTAAATGAAGTATTTATTGACTTTATTAAAAATTAATTTCTGTTGGAATTATAACATTTTTAATAATTTTTTTTTCATTCATGAACTTTGAATTTAAGATTTTGTTAGGGAAATTTAAATTAATCAGAAAAAGTATAATTATATACATAATGTTCTATGGATGTCTAAAATAAATGGCGGTGCCACCCTTGCTAGCGGTGGTTAAGGTCATGGGCCTATGGTAAAAAACGGCCCAACAAGTTGGCCCAAGAGATGACAAAAAGTTCAAAAAATATGAAAATTCTCCTTTATTCTTAAAAATGTTTCTGAATTGTGTAATTTAAAAATAAAATTACTTACAATCTGAAAGTTCTTTTACTTTTAGATACATCAAAGTTATTTTTTACATTTTATATAATTTTAAAGTTATTTTTATTTTCAAATTATATAATTTAAAAACTATTTTTACCTTTAATTTATACAATTAAAAATATTTTTATCATTAAACTTTTTTATGACACAACACATAAACAAAATTGACAAGGACAAAAAGGTCATTTGATGATATGGAAACTATGAGAACGAAAAAACAAATTGGAAAAGAAAAAAAAAAGGAATTTTAAAGTCCGTTAACGAAAAAGGTTCACGTGCCTTACAAATATAAACCCATAACTGTGCAGAATGTGAACACCGTTTTCTTGTAACTGGGTTTAATACATGTGTGTGTTTGGTACCTAATTTTTTCTCCATGTTTTGTTTTTAGACCTAATAGTAAAATTTCACCCCTTCCAATCACATTTTATCTGTTTATAAGATTGGCGTTTGACGAATAATCATGTGCATTTTTTTAAAGTTTGGGCTTTATTTTTTTACGAGTGGACTATCAATATCATTATTACATCATTTTTTAATAGTATTACGATCATGTAGACAAAAAAAAAATGTAAGACTAAAATTGAACAATTTTTTTATTAGCAGCTAAAACAAAAATTTTAAAACGTTTGTTGATAGTTTATAATGAAGACAATAAAAGCAAAATTTAAAATTTATTTTTTAATTGTGAGATTTAAGTTGATATTACTCCCCATGAAAATTAAAAAGAAATAATTTTCTTTGTAAAAGATTATATCTGATTCAGAATGAGATTATATTAAAAACAATATAATGGATTTGGATTCTCTGAATTTTTTTTGTTGTTTCTCTTTTATGTATTTCTAATGCATTGATTATCATTAGTTTTGATATTTTAAAATATATAAAAAAATATTTAAAATATTAATCCAATGTATTTTAATGTTCAACAAAATAACAAAAAAAAGAAAAAGAAAAAGTCAGTAGAAAATATGGACTCCAATATAATACCATAACAATAATATTTATTCAAGAGTTTCGCTCGATGAAAATAAGTACAGTTTGAAACTATTAAATTTAATTGGAAAGATGCAAATATACACATCATGGTATCATTCAACCGTCTGTCCACTTTACCAATACGAATATTTCATTTAATTGATTAACGGATAAACTATGCAAAATTAAATATAGTCATTATCTTAAATTTTAATATAATTTCATCCTTAAACTTAAAAAATAAATAAATATAATCATCATCACAAACAATACTATTGTGTGCTGATATGTTATTACATGTATATCCAACGTTGAAATAATTTTAATTAACTGATTCAACTATTCGTTTCTAAATACAAAAATATTTATATAAAATTTATATAAAATATAAAATTCAGTTATGAATTTAAGATATATAATATTTACGTTTTATATTTAATAGATTCTAATAAAAAATTTTAAAATTATTTTATTGAATGTTTAATAAACAAATATTATATTTTAATTGATTCTTTGAATCTCTAATATTTAGTTATTATGATCTTGAGTAAGCCTTATGGTGAAATTGATAGCAGTGCATGAGTGGATATACAACAACAACACCCAACTGTAACAGCAACAAAACTTTAATGTTATTTCTTTAATGTTATTTGATCACAAAGATAGCATCCAAGTTTAAAATAATTATAAATATTTTACTATTTAATATATATATATATATATATATATATATATATATATATATATATGATCATCAAAGGATCTAAGGATTATTTCTTAATTTTGACATATCTTCAATAATTATTTTTCATAATTATATGTTTGAGTGAAGTGACAATTATAAGTATAATTATGAGCATATTAGAATTTAATGAATATCATAATGAAAATTAAAATTGTTTGTCATAGAGGGATCTTAATAGGGACAAAGTAGCCTCCTTTTTCGCAATTCCATCTTAAATTCGCAACTTTTAACACTTCTCTCTTTGGGAGGAAAAACATGACTTAGTGTTATTAGTAATCAAGAAGGATATACTTTTTTCTACGTATAAAGCCTAGGGTTGTACAGTATGTAGAGGAAAAGAAGCTTAGCAATAATATTAAACATCAGAATATTTGAAACTATTATTTAAAATTATTGGCCAAAATCCATTAGTGTTAGTCAAACATAAATCTAGGCATTTTCTTTTTAAATGCGTATGAGTATTGCAGTGTAATACTCTTCTCTACGCCTAAGTCATCTGAAGATGAAAGTAAATGTAATAAAAGAGATTTAAAGATAAATAATTTTACAACAAAATCAAAAAGCTTTATTACGAACTAATTAACTTGATGTTCACTCAAGCAGACTTCTTACTTAAACTGAAGACGTGTTAGTATTTGCGGAGTTTTGTTTGACCTCTAGCGTTGCATATTGGAAGCTGCGACGTCGCTTTAATACTACTCATCATCGTCACAACACGGTGTTTAGAGAACATTCACAAGAAAAAGGAATGGTTGCATGCTGAGTTAAACGTTTATGCGATGGAAATGTTATGAGGTGAAGTAATATTTACTTGACATATAAATTAAAAGCCTCTTTAGTTAAGCTTGCTTTCGCCTGCTGAACTGCAATTAAACTCGTTTTATAATTTCTAAAACGCTTCTCTTTTCCTGCCGACAAAAATCACCTCTAACTTTGCTTATTTTGCCTATACGAAAATTATAGCCCAATTCACATGTTAACGTATTTATTTCTCCTCCTCATGTTTACTTTTATCACCTCCCAATGTGTGATCCAACTATATTAAACAGTCAAAAGCTTTACAACAAAGTTGCATTAAGGCAAGCATCGTAAAGTATGTTTAACGAAGGAACAAGTCCATTATTATTATTATTATTCATGAAATAACTAAGCTACGTTTACCTTCTCTTTGTTTCCATTTGACTAGGAATACCAAAAATTTGCATATTATTGCTTTGTTTCAGTGATCATTGGGAATTTATTCAGTGCATATGTTTGTGGTTTCAACATAATAAAAATAATGGAACTAACCTGATCCACGCTGACTGCGATGAGATAAGACCCAGATGGCACATGCCGCATCTTGAATCCATAACAATACTCATCGTTCACTTAGAAAACTGCAGTTTTATCGATTTGTAGGAAATATTGGATCAACAAAAGAACCATTAGACCCCAAATCGAAGTCGTGGTCACATGCAAAGCACGTTCCTTACTACCCACGTCAGAGCATTAAATAGCTTTAGAAGGAATGAAGGATGTTGAAAACGCCTTGGTGCATGTGAACAGCTCCATGCCTCACTCTTCCGCCACACGGTGCCGCAATGCTTGGATTATTAGATTTCAAATTTGTTTCTAAATCGAATTAGAAACCCATTATTCTATGAATTATATCATTTTGTTTAATTATTTTATAGTCCACTATGATGTTGGGGTCGGTTATGCCACCGTGACGGTGTGCTATATAAGCAGCAAGAGGGAATATGTTAGTGGCAGTACCGCAAACAAACAAGAATAGTGTTATACAAAGAACAAGAGTAAGCCGGAAGTGGGACTCACCCAAAATGGAGAGAACTATGCGTGTGGCCTTCCCACTCGTAGTTTTTGCAGTGGCGACCATGTGTTACGGGGTGGCAGACGCAGCAGTGGTGAAACCTCCGCCGACGTATTTGAAGTGGCATTATTACAGGATCACCAATACATGCCTCTACGCGGAGGAGTATGTCCGTCACCAAGTTAAACTGTTTTGGGATAGAGACAGAAGCATTACGGCAAAGCTCCTCCGCTTGGTTTACTCCGACTGTTTTGTCACTGTATGTACTCTTAACTTTGTTTATCCTGATACTGATTGTAATTTTTCTTTCCTAGTCCTCAATTTTCCAAACACAAAGGAAAGCCTGCTAGTTTAGTAGCGGAATTCTGACTATCTAGGCAGGGATAACAAAAAAGCCAGACTTTGACTAATATACCAGGAGGCATAGGAAGATAGTGTTGTCAAAAGTCCAAAATAATCAAATCATTTTGTTCATTTAGGTCGTTGGAGTTTAATAAATTAGAGTTTGAAGCATAGGATGACAGTTAGGTAATGCATGATTTGTTTTACAAACCTTTCAGACGAAAGGATGGTTTTGTCCTTTTCCCCTTCTATACCTTAAATCACATTTTGTGGCCTAGGGATGTGATGCGTCTATTCTGCTTGACGAAGGACCAAATCCAGAGAAAAAAGCGCCACAAAACCGGGGGCTTGGAGGATTTGTAGTCATTGACAAGATCAAAGATGTTCTCGAATCACGATGCCCTGGAAAAGTCTCTTGTGCTGATATACTTCACCTCGCCACCAGAGATGCTGTTCATCTGGTACTCTCTGAACACCCACTTCTATATAGAAGCATACTAGTCTACTTTCCACTTGCCACTTCATTAAGGAAGGGCTAAGATTTAAGCGGTAGAAAAAGTAACAGATTTGAGGACTGATGTCAACAGGCAGGTGGACCCTCTTACCCAGTTTTAACAGGAAGAAAGGACAGCAGCAGTACATCAGATGCTGCATCGGTAGACCTTCCATCACCATCCATCTCGCTGCAGAAACTTCTAGACTATTTCAAATCGAGGAACTTGAACGAAGTACACATGACAACACTTCTAGGTAAGGAAGACCTACATTCCACTAGAAATTACATACTATAATGTTTCTAATTTTTTGGTTGGAATGAATGTGTCTGCTGCAAATCAACACAGGAGCACACACAATGGGTAGAACACATTGTAGCTACATTGTTGACCGCCTGTACAACTACAATGGGTCCGGCAAACCCGATCCAAGCATGAGTGCCACTCTACTAGATTCACTTAGAAAACTTTGCCCGCCAAGGAAGAAGGGACAGCCAGATCCTCTGGTATACCTAAACCCAGAGTCTGGATCAAATTACAACTTCACAGAGTCATACTACAGAAGAATCCTATCCAACAACGCTGTCCTAGGAGTTGATCAACAATTACTATATGGTAATAACACTAAACAGATAACCGAGGAGTTCGCCGTGGGATTTGAAGATTTTCGGAAAAATTTTGCTACAGCAATGTACAAAATGGGGAATTTCAAGGTTTTAACAGGAAACCAAGGTGAAATACGCAAAAATTGCCGATACACAAATAAGTAGGAGGCAAAATCGGATGATTAGAGTGGACCAAGATATGCCCAGTATAAACAGATTTGTTTGTGTTTTGAAGGTAAAGAATAATACATGAATAATACCCTCTTTGTCTTTTATAACTTGTGAGTTTCAGCAATTCAATTCACTAAAAAAATCTTCTTCGTACAGCATGCATAAAACATAAATCCTTTCTGTTGATTAAAACCACCACAAAAATTGACTACATGTTCCCATATCTTACAACAATCCTTCCTACGACATCCACCCTCTATTTCTACTTGTATGCGTGTGTTTTTTCCGTACTCCAAATTCTCTGGATAGTAAAAAAACTTCTGTACAATTTTCTCCAGAAATGAGTCGAACCAAAAATTCAAAGAAATAAATTGTTTGCATAACCTGTGCACTTATCCATGATATAAATTGATTAACCTGGGAGCAACCAGAGTGATGAAAAAGCTCCCTTTCGCTCTTTCCAGTGACTTCAAGAGGGGGAAAGTAGAGAGAATATGTTAATACAATATAAGGAAAACCAAATGTAGACAAGAAACTCTTAATAGACAATGAAAGCTAAATAGGAATATTAAAAAAACGTATGCATATGTATGCTGCATGTATTCCACTTTGATCAATTTTATAACCAGTTGTAACACCTTAAAAATAAATTAACCAAAATCAAATTTCTATTGAAAATTCGAGTAATCAATTATCTGAAACCATTCCTGAGTAATCAACAGTGCTAATGAAATGAAGTCCGTGCATCCCCAAAAGACATGTTGCATGCGTGAATCAATTATAAATAAAATTATTTACAAACAACAAAAACACACAAGTGCGTAGAAAAAAAAAAATAATCCCTTACAAGATATGACATAAGTAAATTAAGTCCTAAAACCCCTTTAACAGTGATCACAATTTTCTCCATATGGCAGAAACAACAAAGGCAACAACACCTTCTACATTGCGCAGTCTTAATTTAGTACGGATAAATTTTAAAGAAATAGAAGCAACAACGTACAGATACACCAGCATACACATACAAAAATAAAATAGATCATTTCTCCTTTATTTGATTCCCTATTTGTGGCTTTTGATGAAAACTGACAATGAATTTCTCCTTTTGTTCATTCCGTAATAATTATACCTCAAGTATTCGCTGTTACCCGACAAAATATTTTTTGGACATTAGTAATCCTTTCGTCAAATTTCCAAGGGAAGAGAACTTTGAGTGCAGCACTCTATAGAAATACCTTGGTAAAGACCGTCCATGAATCAAATTGAAACTTTCAATAGTCAATCAAACTAATAAAACGTGATGCAGAACAAATTGATTTACCTCATTAAAGAGAGTAATGATGACAATGACATACAGCAGCTGAATGAACCTCCAAAAGCAAAACCACTTCAAGCTGCAAAGTCTTCCATCCAAAGTGGATAAGTAATGACTAAAGTTTTAACACCAGACTCCCATTTGGAATCGCAGTGCAATATACATGAGATAGTTTTTGTCATTCAGAGCTTCTGTCCCAAGATATTGGCGACATTACCTTAGTCCACTTTCTCCTCACCATAATTCATTTTCTTGATTACCTATCGAGAGATGAAATTTTAATTTCAAAAACTAAATATTAGAAATATATAAGGATAAATACATTTGTTAAGTATTCCTTTAGGCATTTGGTAGTGAATAAAGCAGGAATCCCAACGCATCAACATGAAATGAACCAGACTAGCAAACTCCAGCTATATTTCCAAACTTTTTTATCCGTAAAAGATTATCTTTGAATTCAGGCTTAGGACTAACTCAACCAAAAAAGCTAATGCAGGAGACAATAGTTGTCCACCACTTATATGTGCTATTTTCTCCGTATCACTAATCAATGTAAGATCCCCGGCTCACACCTCACACTATGGATTGTATATTACAAGTGTGAAATTCACAAAACTGATATATATACTATTTTCTCCATATTACTAATCAATGTAAGATCCCCAACTCACTCTTTCACACTATTTATTGACAAGTGTGAAATTCACAAAACTGAACATACACAGATGATTCAATAACTGATGAACTGATAGACCTAACAACTACTAGGATGCACTAATACCGTCTTACAATTTGGACTTATGCCTGACTCAAATCCAAAAATAAGCTGATGAGGCAAGATATATCTTCTACTTAAATACATTATTTCGGTCATATATCACTAATAAATATAGAATCTCCAACAAAGTAAAACAATGATTAAGCACTCACCAAATAAAAAATTATACAAGGTTCGCAAAAACAGTTAATACCTTATACTATGAGTAGCACATAGAGGAACATAACTAATTTAGGATTTACCTTGTTAAAATATTTCTTTTGGAGTTTGATTGCAGTTGTTATGCATCTTTTCACATTGATCTTTAGCATCTTGTCATTGAAGATCTATGAAATATAAATTTGCTATATAAAGTTAGAGAACGCACAATAATGATTAAATTTGTATATATGAATTTAATGAACCACCTGAGGAAGGAAAACTAAGATAGAACTTGAACGCAGATCTCATTAAAAAAAGTAAAGATGTTGGTTGAGAAAGAAAACACAGTTAAAAACAGATCTCCTTAAGAACTTAAAGAAATTTGTTTCAACTTTCGAGAAATGATTACAGAAAATCACAAAAAGAAGGACATAAAATTGGATACAATAAAATAAGCTAAACAAACCATGGTGAAATGATAAAAGAAATGAAAAAAATAACTTTTTGGTCACTATAATATAAGTTTTTTTTTGGCCCTCTTAATTTTTTCATTTTAGCCTCTAATCATCTGGCCTGTATTCTAATCTATGTTAAACACAACATCACTTAAAGACAAGGGCCAAACAAGAAAAAAAAAAGTAAGAGAATTAAAACAAAACAACCTTTTAGTCATGGGAACTAAAAGGCTCTTTAAGCCTACAAATATATTGAGAAAGGGGGTTTAGTAATATATAGTAACACCAGAACCAGGTATAAGTTGATGCAAGACAAGAAAGTCATCAAATAGGTACAACAAGCTCCTTTAACCTTCTTCAACAGAGTACAACAGACATCATTAAATGATAACACTGATATGCAATTATTCTACAAGTTAGTTTGCAAATGTCATGAAGGTACAAAGTCCATGGAAGAATACAAGCTTCCAGAAATAGAAGTCCGTGCAGTTTCAGCTTTACATTTTCAAAAACCACAATCCAAACAAAGGTACCCAAAACCAAACATTAAAAACATAAAATAGAAGACAATGTAAGAACGGTAAAATAATTATAAATTTTGAAACAGTAATTAAATGCTGAATAATAAAAAAAACTAAAGATTAAAGCACCTGCCTTTATTATATCATCAAAGGAGTGAGTTTCTCGAAGGATCTTCTGGCGGTTTAAAACCAGAATTGCTGCAACGCAGAATGTGGCCAACTCATTATTTTCTTTCATTGAAGAGGAAATACTGTTCATTTTTGCTCGATCATTTTTTTGCCAGATATTCCTTGCCAATCCACAAAAGGAATGGGATGAGAACAACTTCAATTTGATGCTGTATCCAGAGGTACAAGTTCTTTCATGACTTGAATGTGAGCTAGCTTTTGTGTTGTCATTTTCATTATGATTTGACTGTGACCTACCCTTCACACTAGCATCACCACTGTCTGCAATTACTTCTCTCAGATCATTGCTCGAGTCTCCAGGAAGATGTAATTCCAATGCTTCCAGGCAATTCTCTTCTAAGTCATAAGCCAAGGATTCATCAAAGTCAGCTGCCCACATCATCTGCACTAAACGAGAATATTCTGATCATGTATTGATGGACTAAATCATTGATGTATCGAAAAGGGCTCATTAGAAAATGGCACAATATAGGCAACATTCTTATAAATACACACACAGAGAAAGGATGTATCAAGAGAGAACTCTGGGTTATGATGGAAAATGGCAACTATAAATTTGTGTGATACAATCATACATGAAGAGTCAAGATTAGAAGTGAGTTACTGAGCACATGGCCACCTAAAAAAAGTCATTTCATTTATCTATTAATTTTGACCTTTCAATAGGATCTAACAATCCACATTTATAGTTTTCTTTTTTCACAATAACAAATAATTCTTACTAAATACCCTTTACTGTATAAATATGAGAGAACAAATCAAATTACTTTGCTGCAAGTTACAAAAACTGCTATAGTAACTCTATAAACGCTACAGTTTTCATTAAATCCAACCCTTGAGTTGTAATAATATATTATTATGAGTGTAATATTTATACACTAACAATGTAAAAAATTTAATGCAAAAGTTAACAAATTTACCATACATGTTTTTAGAATTGGATGACCATGCAAAACTATTTTACATTGTCAATGCAAAGTCTATTTCCTCTTATTTAATTCTTTTGTCAAATTCTCTAAAAATGGCGCAACTATAAGCATATAATGAAAGAATGTTTATGTTTTATATATTTTAAAAGTATATTATCTTACTTTTGATATATATATATATATATATATATATATATATATATATATATATATATATATATCCGATAAAAAACCGTTGAGTTATATCAATGTTAGTTTAATATATAGCAATGTAAACTAATCCTTCCTCTATATATATCGTTATTGACATTTAAAAATCATTTCAATGTTTTCCAGTAATCCAATAATCTCTAGACTTTCTGTTGAAGTAGAAGCAGGCAAGTAAAAAAAGTAGTTCCCCGAGAAGTAGCTATTGAATTAATTGGTTCTATTTTGAAGATATGGGGGGCATTAATCACAAACCTCCCACATTGAAAGAGCCTCATTGAAAGACAACTCTCTTCGAAAAAGAACCAGCAACATACGAAATGCAAAATGAAGGCTTTCAGCTCCAATTTTCGAAAGGTGGGCAAACATTTCTTTGTCTAACAGTTCAAGAATATTCCATAAGGCTCGCAATTGCTTCAACACTCTAGTTGGGCCTTCCATTTGAAAATTTTCTCTCTGGAGATATGTGAAACAAAACAAGTCAGTCACCACAAAACTAACTTACATAGTTGAAATTTAGCAATATTTGTGAATACCATTCTCCTTAAAAGCATCTCAAAACACCAAAATGCATCTGCATTATCCTCAAAGATTACAACAAAGGGAGACAGCAAATCGCTCATACCTAAAATCAAATATTCAGTGAAAAAATAAGTGTTGGCATCCAGAGTCAGTGTGACAGGACTCTTGATAGAACAAAATAGAACAGAATCATTGGTAAGAAGTCAAGAAATACCAAGGAAATAACAACCTTGGCAATACCCCGTAGCAGGATCAACCCAGGCATAGACAGCAAGAATATCTGACATTCTGGCTAAATTTCTCGTGTCCTCATAGAATTCAAGATGACTATCAGTCCTCACAACATCAACAACTGAAAAGGAATTAGAAAAAAGATAAGGTCAAAATATATGATATCACCAAAAAGAGAAGATAAACCTCTCTCCTTGTTTAACTAGGGGGGAGAGGGAAACACACTATACAACTTAGGTACCTATCCTATGCAAGGTCCAAAGCCATTCTGATACTCTCTCTTCACTGACAGGCCAAGCTTGAGAAATTGAGGATCGTATCATTGCTGGCTGAGGTACATCTGATATTTTTAGTTGATTTACCATCTGTGCTTGATAAACTTGATTCTTAGACAGAAGTCCCGGCTCTTCCTCATCAGGTGAAGCAATTCCAATTTCAGAGTCCATGGGATGTAAGGTAGCAAGAGGTTGTTTGCTATTTGATTCAATAACTAAATCTACATTGTTATTAATTCGAAAGCTATGCATACTTTCATCTTCAAATATTGATTGTTCTGGCACAGGAAGCTTATCCCTGAGCTCTATGCCTGACTGATATTTACCACTATTTTCAAACATATCAGTGACAGATAAATGAGGAAAATCAAAACTACTGGCACTTACATAATCCAATTCCTCATCTTCTCTCCCTGACTTTGGGGAACTGGAGTTTTGTTGACCAGAAGAATCATATGCTACATTATCAGTGCTGACTCTCAAACTAACTAGTTCGACCCCATCATTTGAGCTATTCCAATGGCTTACTTTTGCTTCCTCTGTACAGATATTGCTCCTATCATAACATTTTCCTACTTCAACATTATTATCATAACAAGTAGATTCTTCTATATTATCCTGTAATTTCCGGCCATCTTTGGAATAAGTCCGCACATCCATTACTTTGGATCCAACAACATATGCCAATGAACCAGTTCCAATACTTGAATGCATTGTTTGGCATTGCTTAATCAGGTCCCTATAATGCTCCCTGCAAGGACAAATTCTTGTGGAAGTCCATAAATAATAATTGCATACTAAGAATACAGAAAGATGCTACCCTAGTTGAAACAAACCATATGACCATTGGATGCCAAAGTCATTTTCCAAATACCACTTCCAAACATTGACACAGTTACCCAAATAGTAACCAGATGCCAAAGGAAGGTAGCTATGCATGCATTACCATATGGTTACAATCATCGATGATAGAAAGATTGAATAGTAAGTTCTGAGTCGTGAAACTCCAGGCTAATGATAGTAAATTCAATATTAATTATGTGAAAAATATCATACAAGATCCCAAAATTGGAGGAAAAATGTAAAAGGAAATTGAAGGATCCACACCTCCTAGCCGCTCTCAACCTTCTCCGATACTCAGCAGTGCTGCTCAGCGTATAACAACCTAGTAAAAACTCCCAAACTTCAGGTCTTATTGATGGATCTACACCCTAACAAAAAATGTATAAAAAAGTGTAACAAATCAGGAAGACCAACAATTCACTAATTAGCTTAAATTGATCCTTCTAGAGTACAGATTTATACATTCATATTGATGAAAAAATAAATTACATTACAAATTTAAGTAAACATAAAGTAATCTACAATAAATATATTTAGAACATGGCAAGAAAGTAACCAGATTGGTTGACTCAAAAAATAACTTCAAGCTTTTTATGATGTTATTGATGAATTAAAACACATACATGTGGAAGAACTTCATAAGAAAAACAACTTGTTATCCCGTGCAAACTGATTTGCATATCACCAATTTGGTATATTTAGAGAATAATTCCTAGTATGATATAAAATGAATAGACTCAGTTTAGGGCATGGTATAGGATTTATTGAAGTTCTGCCACTAGGCCATGACTTAAGGGACTTCTTTTTTTCTATTTTAATGAAATGGTGGATTACTGATAAAATATTTGTTAAATAGTGCATGTGCAAGAGACCGTAGTACAATATAAAGTAATGGGAAAATAAATAAAAGTTATTGTATATTTTTGTGAATATGATGAACAGAATGCATTTTATTAGGCTTTCAGCATAAAAATTAAAGCAGCCAGGGTTCTGTCATCAATAGGATCCCAAAAGTAAAACACACTAACGCCTATGATGAACAAAGCTGTTATGGTTGTGTTAATATCAGTTTTGCGATGTTCATAAATTCAGTATCAAAGGGAACACGAGACTTCCCTATAATGCCATGGTAAAAACAAAAATTTTAGTGATAGAACTGACTCTGTTGACAATAGAAAACATTGAATGCAGCACGGTGAATGTGGACTGGTTCAAACTGTCCAGCTCATTAGAAATTTGAAGGTTAAAGTTAAGGAAAATCCCTTTTTCTTTTATCACATTTACAAAAGAATAAAGACAAACTGCCTACTGCTTATTTTTCCAGTAATTATATATACCAAATTGACTTTCACATATAATAAATTAGCAGGTTGTGGCATCATGAAACCTCATGATTTCATTAAAAAACAAAAAAAAATAAGAAGATCCACCTTTGAGTTGTGAGCAACATCCATGTTTTCATAAAAGTAATAGACAAATAAATCCTCCCTTAAGTTGAGGTTTCATTCCCAAGAATATGGATTCAATAAAAAAAATACTCTGCCCCATGCCATGCCCAAAATTTATCCGTACTCTCTCACGTTTGCATCTAATATAAATTATTCTTTTATGTAAAATTGGCAATTTGCACCTTTGGAATTGAAATTAAAATTCAAGAAAAGCAGGTCAATGACAACCACTGACAAAGAACACCCTCGACCTAAAAGCATCCGTGACCTTAAAGAAACTAAAAGAAATAACTACATATTAAATAAAGTTAGGCAGGTTTGTTCAAATCTATTACTCTATGCACAATAATTTTTGTTTTAAAAAACATGAATGGGTGCACCAAATTCATGAGCATGCATCATCCTAGACCGGAAGAAGATGATTATGGTGAACAGGGGATAACAAAGATAATGGTGCAGATAAATAAAAGAAGAAAAAGAATCACGGCATAATGACAACATACCCCCAGCACAATCAATTTTAGAGCTTTCCGGAAACCAGACACCTTTCCTTCACTATCTGACATGGCTTGCCACTTGTCTGGCTTAAGCATTCTCTTTACCTGCTCGATGAAGATTAGTACAATCGTTAAAAAAGGTCACCTTATAACAAGATTATATATCTACAATTAGCAACAAGATCTCCATAGATGCCCATGTGTTCAAATGACAAACAGAGAGGAATTTACTCTAATGCAAAGAGGGAGTCTGAGCGTTCTCAAATCACAGTATGTATTCCGCTATAGAAAAACCCGTGTAAAGTGCAATCAACCCAGAAGTTCTAGGGCATTGTCAATAGATGAACTAGCATCAAATTACAGAAGATGCTTTGAACTGATCATCCTAGTCCCATTCTACACAGAGGATAACATTCAAAAGAGCCCTGATATCAATCCTTGACAATATAAACAATGTTGAGAAAGAAACATAAAAAATTGTTCAACAAATAACAAAATGCTGCCTACCACTAGTCTCAGATAAAAAAATAAAAAATAAAGAGCAGCACTCTGAGTATGATGATGCATAACGAACGACCGAACTTGAGCACAAACAACGCAATTAAAAAAACGCGGTAGAGTTGTAGTCTTACAGTTACAACAACCTTTGCGGGCGAGTGAGAAAGGCAGGGATCCCCAATGTCACGCACAATGGAACTCAGTTTTCGAACATTGATAGCCCCAGCGTTTCCACAATTCCATTGGTTCTCTTCGCCACAACAATACATCACACTCGCTCACCTTCCATCACAATCACCAATCACAGCAATGTCAATAACTAACTGCACACATATTAAACCCCTAAATGCATGCCGAACGAAAACCTTCAATGTTACATTTCTATCGTTGTTGTTATTGTCATTTGCGTTTCAATTTCAAAATTCGATCACCGAACGATGCAAGTGACGACTACAGAATATTCCTTCTTTTGCATAGATTGAACGAGCAATAGTCGACGGTCAGAAAAATACGCTGATGAAAGAATGCGATAATAAAATAATGAAAAAAAAACAACGAAATCACGAATCGCAATCGTACCGAAATGTAAGCAGTTGAATCGAGAGGGAAATGGAAGAAGGATCGAAGTCGATGGTGGAAAGGATTTATTGATTGAAACGGAAAGGGTTTGAGTTGCGATGAGAGAGAAAAAGAGAGAGAGAGAGAGAGAGAGAGAGAGAGAGGGAGAGAAAGAGAGAGTGATGGAGTAATGGAGTGAGTGGAGGCTGAAGTTCAGGTTGAGGAGAACCTCCTCCGTGCGTGCATCGTCGTATGCTCAAATAACGAAAAAAAGAAGAAGTGAAAAGACCGTTTTGTTTGTATTTCCCTGTTAAGTACCTTCGATAATTTGAGGATTAACCGATCCTCACTGCTTTCTGCCAAATGCTAAGTACACATTCGAACCATTAATAATTATTATAATTGATAATTACGAATAATAATACCGTATTTAAGAATTTTCAAACACACGCAGTCATAAAGCACCGCTTCAACACAAAAACGCGTGACAAATTAAAATAAATATCAAAACACAACATATTTAACGTTTACTTTTCTTATATAGATTTGCGTGTATCAAAATTTAATATTATATATATAATACTTATTAGATAAATTATATTTTTTCATATTATTTAATGTTAGTTCGTAACAAAAACGTAATTATATTTTTTTCTAAAATTTAAATGTAAACACAATTATCTGATTTTAATGTGTTAAGATAGAAGAAAATGTTCTCATCTAAAACAAATATAAGAAATACTTATATTTAAAAAATTCTTTAATTCTGATTTTGAAATGGGTTTGAATTATTGGGTTTTACTTAAATATTTTGAAATTTTAAAATAATGTTCGGTTTTATTATAATAATACTCTACCAACAGTCTTGAATCGAGCCAGTTTACTTTTAACCAGGTTTATTTAATTTTAATCTTATGAAAAGTTATCTAAAAAAAAGTTGTGCAGAACAGTTTTAATGGGTTTGATTTATATTATTTCTTGAAATTAGACCGAAACTTATAATACTATTATTTTATTCAAGTGAGATAAAACAGGTAGTTTATAAAAAAATAGAAATAAAAAAACAGAATCATAACATTTAAGATATACGCACAATTCTTAATATTTAAGATAAAAAGATAAAGAGGCCATGAGCACTTACTCAACCTGACTCAATTGATTAAAGGTTGGTTCTTTATGGTGAACCCTATACTTAGCTCATTTATAAGTGAACTTAAGAAAAATAATAGACCGGCTTCACCCATAGCTCACATAAACATAATTTTGAAATTTATCTTTTGCAATATGAAAATTGAAACTAACTTTTAAACGTAACATCATATAGTAAAATAACACTATAAATAGAGTATTACAATTAAAATATTAAGTATAAACATTTACTTAGTGTACAAAGTTCTCTGAGTTTTCAAACTATGAATAAGAACCAAAATAAAAGCATTTATATTAAGAATAGTGCATCAAAATATAACTATAGAAAGTGTGAAACTAAAATTTCATAATATTGTATATTGATAGTCTCGATACATCATCATTCTTACCTCCATCCAGTAGCGGACCTACGAAAGGACTAAGAGGGGCCATGCCCCCAATTTTTTTTATATTTATATTTATTAATATATAATCTTAAATATATTTTTCAAAAAATTAATATTTGTAATATATTTTATATATTTAATATTTTAATAAATCTGTATACATTTATATTTATAAATAAGTAAAAGTTTTTTTTGTCCACATTTATTTTTTAATTTTATATTTTAAATATTTTTTAAATAAAAATA
>Ga0214544_1000156_pt1 | contig 102346 bp, 50 predicted proteins | sample CNSS3metaG_FD_160074 | JGI IMG/M metagenome (GOLD analysis project Ga0214544, IMG submission 160074) | Root nodule microbial communities from cowpea collected in UCLA plant growth center, Los Angeles, California, USA - CNSS3 | ecosystem: Host-associated > Plants > Roots > Nodule | place: USA...
CACTCATATCAAACACTCTCTAACTTGAGCGTCGGAGTGCCTGCAGGTACCCCCACCCTCGGAGTGCAGACGGCTGGGAGGCTCAGGAGGAGTTCAGGAAGGAGCAGGAGGAGGTTCGACACTGAGGATACTTGAGACGGTCTGGTCCCGTACCTAAATAGTACCGATCAGGTACATTTATCGTTACGAAAATTTTTTGTCGATGAAATAACAAGGAATTAGTGAGTTTCTCAATAATTTTCCTTTCAAATTAATTACAGAATCTTTTTGTGGTAATCCTTCACTAAAATATATAAATTAGTAAAAACTATTTTTTTTTATTAATTTTCCTCACAAATTAATAATTTTGTGGTGCAAAATAGTTTTAACACATTTTTTTAGAAATCTTTAATATTGATAAATCTTCATGATTATTGGAAGACACCCAAAAGACGTATTCCTCACAACTTAAAATAAAAATTTGTAATATTTGAGTTGAATACGAAATACTTAAGCGTATGTATCTCTATGATTTGTCTAAAACAATGTAATATTATAAAGGTGTTTTGCATTTGTTGGCGTGAGGCGAAACATTTCATCTATTAGATAAACTATTTGTAACTTTTCATAATTTGATGCTAAGATAAATACTAGTCTCACTTTTAATACTTTGTTTCATAACACTAATCAAAATAACTTGGAGTGTAACTTTTATCTGATAAATAGTGTATCATATTTTTATTAAAAGTTATTTTATAAATGCATTTAAAATAAAAGGTATTTTAGATATATTTTAAAATATTGTACGTATTTAAATAAAATATGATTGTAATACCAAGTATTAAATTATATTTTAGATTATCATTTTATATATTATCTCTACTGATGATTAATTTAGCCAAATAGTTTAGAGTCCAATTTGCCAGAGCATTCAAAGTGTCTTTCTTCTTCTTCCTCGATATTCTCCTTTATGTCTATCTTTTTGACCAATTGGATTCTCCACCTATTCAATGCTCATCAAATTTCTCTATTTAATTAACGTCTTTTGCCATGTCTTAGACAATTACCTGAGTTATCAACATTAAACTCCTCATCAACCTTAGCCTAGCAATTGGATCGGGCTTTTGACAATTAAAGACCACATCAACCTTTTGGTAGTCAAAGACCAGATTGGACTCTGGGCATTTAAAGATTAGATCGACCTTTGGGCATTTAAAGATCATATCGACCCTAACACTACATAGCCCCAACCTTAGCTTTTATAAAGCTTAAGGCTAAATAAAAATATTCACCATCACACTTATATACTATTTATACTTGTTCTAGCCAAAAAGTACTAAGATTGATTAACTAGAAGCAATCAATATTGATCTCCCAATTTTTGATCTCTTCTTTATATTATGAAGTCTTCTTCGCATCTTGCTCACTTTTGATATGACCTTTCTTACTCATTGGTACTTGACTCGATGTCAACTTGACTTTTGGCCTAATAACACAATCGACATTAGGCCTAACACTACAATACCTGATAATTTTTTTTCCGATTAGATGAATCTTTCTCCTTTTGGATTATACTTGATCATCTTTTTATGCATTTGATTATACTTGATAATCTTAGGATGATACTTGATAATCTTTTTATGCATCTTACTAAACTTGATCATCTTAGAATGATACTAGATAATCATTTTATGGATTTGATGATACTTGATCATTTTAGGATGATACCTTGAATGGTCACTTTCGGGTATCTTCATGTTGCATTTCATCTTCTTCAAGCACTTTGAAAAGTGGCCATTATTTCTTAGGTGCCTTTAAAGGTCACCAATATTTTTCAATCCTTAATAGGTTAGGTGCCTTGAGAGGTCACCTTAATTTTTGGATTTAGTGTCTTGAAAGGTCACTAAGCACCTTGAAAAATTAAGTTCAATACATTAAAAGGTCACCTTAATTTTTTGGTCTAGTGTCTTGAAAGGTTACCTTAATTTTTTAAACGCCTTGATAAATTGCCTTTACTTCTTTTTTAGATGCCTTGATTTAAATTAGTTTCTTCAGCCTCTAGTTGATATAGGTTATTGATTTAAATTGACCTTAGATATGACTACAAGAAACCCATATATACCTAAAAATATATACAAAAAAGTAAAATAATTGTATCATTTATAATTTTCTTGCATTTTACATATGAGTGATCGACATTTTCCCTATTTGCGTTTACAAATAGGATATTCAATATTCTTCTCACATGCATTTTATAAGTAAGGGATCAACATTTTCCATATCTGTATTTATAGATAGAGCCTTTAATTTTCTTATCATATGCATTTTACAAGTAAGGGGTCAACATTAGGCTTTTTGACCCAACCAACATTGGACCTAACACCAATAAGCCATCATCACAAGGAAACATCATTCTTTAACATGCTTGATGATATAAATGACAAAACATCTTTCAAATATCACTACAAAGAAACATATAACATTGAGGATCATATTTGGTGATCAAATCCTGAGAAATCAAATAGAAGAAAAATGAGAGATTGGGAAAAAGGATAATTCGGGTTTAAGTTTTAATGCAACAAAATTGCTTTTACAAATCATTCTTTTAAATAATTAATTCATGGTCGATCTCCTTGAAGTTGATTTTTCTAAGGCTGATCTTCTTAAGGCTAAGTACTAAGGTCAATCTTCCTATAATTAACCTTTGTAGCCAATTTTTCTAAGGAAGATCTCCTTAAGATCGAGTACTATGGTCGACCTCCTTATGAGGGACCTTCCTATGCTCGACCTTTGTGCGTAATCCTGAGATCAATCTCTTAGAGGCTGGTCTTTTTATGTTGAGCTCCTTTTGGTTGAGCTGTATGACCAACCTCCTTAAGGTTGAGAACTGACTACGTTTAATCTCTCTAAAGTAGAACTAAGGAAAGTAGAGCACATGATGATATTGGGGAATAAATCAGGGCGAGAAATGGAAGCAACAAGACTAATCATAGCGGAAACATAATAACCAAGAAGATGTATGAATCAACACAAAACTCTTCTAAGATAGGTAGTAAATCGAATGGCATAGCCTTGCAAGGTGGAATAATGGTTGAAATCGAAGTAATCAAAGTTGGTGGTGTCAAATCCATATTGATCTCCACTAGGGAGAAACGGTGGAATAGATCGGACGTAAAGAGGACTTTGTGGTGATTGCTTGGTTGTTGGAAGCCACACTCCTTTTCTAGAAAATCTTGCCTAATCTCAATGTGGCGTGTCCATGGGAAGCAAAAACACAAAAGGCGTAGGGGCGATAGGATTTGAAAATGATGAGTAAGAGAGGATGGATTAGCAACACATGACAAGAGGGCGATGATAGGTGTTTTACCCCATTGTTTGCGATACTATGCCTTGAAAAATAAAAATCTTGGGCATTGGGAATTGTTTTACCAAAGCCTTACGGTGGACGCCAAAATGTTATAGCCAAAAGGTTCAAAGTCCGACCAGCTAGAGCATTCAAAGTGTCTTTCTTCTCCTCCCTCGAAGTTCTCCTTTATGCCTATTTTTTTGACACCTTGGATTTTCCTCCTATTAAATACTCATCAAATTTATCTATTTAATTTACGTCTCTTGCCATGTTTTGGACAGTTACCTAAGTTATTAATATTAAACTCCTCATTTACTACCTCATACTCTTGTCTTAGAAATTCCACTAGTATTGGTCTAACAACTAGATCGACCTTTTGATAGTTAAAGACTAGATCGAACTTTTGACAGTTAAAGACCAAATCGGCATCTGAACATTTAAAGATAAGATCAAACTTTAGACAGTTAAAGACTAAATCGATTCTAAGACTACAATAATCATATATAATAATATATATTTCAAAAGGAAGTTTGTGAATATTTTATTTTAACTATTATCATCTACCAATATTATTATTACTATTATTGGAAACTATTGTGTATATTTTCTTATAATAATTATTGTAATTAAAAAGTTAACTTTGTAATACTGTTTACAATTAAAAGGTAAAATAGAAAGAAAATGTCAATACTTAAATATTATTATTTATGTATTTATATGCGCGCGAGCGTTAGAAGGAAGAGGAAGCATTATAAACCGCGGGATGCATATAGCGGCAAGATTTGATTTAAGAACGAACTCTTTTTCTATAGAACAAGAGCATTTGCCTCACAGTTATTCGTTCATTCATTTTGTGTTTGTGCATTTTAGAAATCCTGATGGTAAATGAAGGTAGTTGTTTCCCCACGATGGATCTGCTACGGTCGGAGCCTATGCAAATGGCTCAATTGATCATTCCAACCGAATCAGCTCATCGAGCCATCTCTTACCTTGGCAATCTCGGCCTCTTCCAATTCATAGATGTGAGACTTATTTTCATTCCTCATTCTTGTTGTAGATTCCTTTACTATGAATTCTCAACCTACGTTGCCGTGACTCTTTTGATGCTCTCACTCAATTTTTTTTTTCAATTTTGTTTTGATGCCTTCATTTGTCCGCATGTTATTTGTTTCTTACATTGACAACTGTTTGTTTGGATTTATTCTCCAGCTCAATGTAGATAAAAGTCCATTCCAGCGAACTTATGCTTCTCAGGTGCATATCAAATCTCTACCTGTGCTTGCCTTTTGGTTACGTTTTAAAAAATAAAAATCCTTTGCGCATTTGTTGTGTGTTATCGAAGAGGTCGTAACTCTAATGCCGCGAGATTTCGATAAACTGCATAATAGTTTGATGTCCTTGCATTATGTGATGGCCTAATTGAGCTTGTTTTGTCTTCAGTTGACAGTAATTTTCACGATTCACATTTTTGTTGAAAACACGAACGGAATTGTATATATATTGTTTTCTAAATGAAGATATGTCATATTTTTTATTTTGTTTTATTTCAATAGGTTTTGGATGTTCAATTTATGCTATGGTAAGCCTGTAATGACAAATTGATTTCTATTGTTGCTATCTTAAGCACCTTAGAGAATTCCTTCAAAATATAGATTGGTAATCTTAGGACTTATTTATATTAAATTAAAATAGAGTGAAATTGATTCGGATAAAATCAATTTTGAATTGTTGAACTGATTGGGGATGTACTCAAATTGAAGTTGATCCATCTGGAAGGAAGTCACAATGAGACCCTTCTCTCTGCCCTTTCTATTTGTTCCAGAGGTATTGGTGAGGCTTAGTGACAGTGTATTATGTCTTTCAGGAAACTTTAAGCTCCTCCATTAATTTGGTTTTGTATGGTAATGCTAATTAGTGATTAATGTTGCTAAAATATCCCATCTTTGGTACTCCTTGTACTTTCAACAGTTTGAAAAAGTTCGTAAAAGCATACCCTTATTCTGATAAACCATATTTAATGGAAGTGATTTTGATTTACTGAAATGGAAAACTTATCATTTTATCATCTAGATTAAACGATGTGGGGAAATGGCGCGTAGGCTACGGTTGTTTAAGGACCAAATGTTGAAAGCAGGCGTGTCACCCTCAATGAGCACAGCAAGAGAGGATAATGTTGATCTGGAAAGTTTGGAGGTCATTACATTCTATGGAACTTTTGTCACGCGTTCTTCAGCTCATGAATACAGTATCAGGTAATAATATTTTTGTTCATGTTTAGGTTAAACTTGAAGAACTTGAAGCCGACCTCCTTGAGATAAATGCAAATAATGAGAAGTTGAAGCACACTTACAATGAGCTATCAGAGTATAAGCTTGTTCAAGAGAAGGTATGGTTTGCTACGTTCTTCACTGCCACAAATGCCATAATCACTTCTGATACTTTGGGTTGGTTTTCTGTTCATCTTTCTTGTGTTTAAACTCTAAATAGAAATGTATAAGCGTTAGTTTTTGGTATATTATTATGGTTTATTTCTGTCTACCTTTTTATGCATACTGTTAGTCCTTCTTCTTGGGTTTGTAGCGTGTATTTTATCAAATAGCTTGGTCTTTTCTTTCTTTTTCCTTGACTGGATAAGAAAACTGCAGTCAAAGTGGTAATGCCTTTTTTGATTTATCATTTCAGGTTGGTGAATTTTTCTCTTCAGCAAAAAATAATGCCGTAGCTCAACAGAGAAAGCTTGAAGTACAGATAACTGTTGAAAGGTCTATTGACAGCCCATTACTATTGGAACAGGTATACGCTGCAGCTTTGTTTTTTGTATTTGTTACTTTACAGATTTGTTCTCTTTCTGACGCTTGGTAAATTTATGCTCAGGAGGAGACGTCAGCAAAGCAAATTAAGCTGGGCTTCATCAGTGGACTTGTTTCAAGGGAAAAATCAGTTCCTTTCGAAAGAATTCTATTTCGTGCTACTAGGGGAAACGTGTTTCTCAAACAAGCTGTGGTTGATCATTCTGTTCTTGATCTTTCGTCAGAAGAGAAGGTTTAAATTCCGAAATTTAAGTCTCAAGAGTCTTGCAATTAGATATGTAATATATGTACTAGATATCTAAGTTCCTCCTTTTATTTAAAAACATATGAACTAACAGAGACGAACCTGCTTTGACATGATTGTATATATAATTACTTTTTTCTGATTATGGAAATGTACTCTTCTATTGCTACTACTTCTAGTCACTTCTATCTTCTTAGTTTTTTGGTCCATAAAGTCATAGCCTCCCTTTTTTTACAGGTTCATAAAAATGTATTTGTCGTCTTTTATTCTGGAGAGAGTGTTAAAAGTAAAATTCTGAAAATATGTGATGCTTTTGGAGCAAATCGTTATCCTTTCTCAGATGACTTGAGTAAACAACTTCAGACAATAACAGAGGTAAACTTAATCTTTAGTTTTAGATTTCCGCTTAGTTTTCAGTTGTCGTTAAGTTTAGATTTCTGCTTAGTTTTCAGTTGCCTTTTGTTCAGTTTTCAGCTTCAGATTGCTGCACGATAGGTTTAGTATAGTGTACAAAAGAGAGAAAAGATAAGGTAGTTAGTACAACTGTAATTAAACATCTGTAACGGACTGCTATAAATAGTCATAGGATTGAGAGAGGGGACAGGTTTTTCAGGATTAATGGGTAGAGGTTTTGTGTTGATTATAGGGATCTTAACAAAATTACAATTCCTAACAAGTTTCCTATTCTAGTCAAAGAGGAATTGTTAGATGAATTGACTGGAGCAACAATAGTTTTCAAGTTGGATTTGAAATCTGAATACCATCAAATCCTTATGAGGGAAGAGGATATTGAGAAAGCTGCTTTTAGGGCTCATGATGGTCATTACAAATTTCTAATCATGCCATTTGGGTCGACTAATTCTCTGGCCACATTTCAGTCACTATTGAATAAGGTACTCAGGCCTTCTTTAAAGAAGTTTGTGTTGGTATTTTTTGATGTTTTGGTTTATAGTCCATCCCTCGAAACTCATGTTCGACACTTGATGAAAGTTCTAACAGTGCTTCAAGAAAACCAACTGAAGATCAATAAAAAGAAGTGCAGCTTTGGTCAGCGTAGTTTGGGGTACTTGGGACATATTATCTCAAGTCAAGGAGTATCTGCTGATCCCAAAAAGGTGGAGTCAATGTGGAAATGGCTTGTTCCTAAAGATGTTAAAGCTTTGAGGGGATTCTTGGGGTTAATTGGATATTATAGAATAGTGCAGGGGTATGGCAAAATCGAAAAACCCCTCACACAGTTGTTAACAGAAGAAGGGTTTAAATGGACTATAACAGCACAACAAGCTTTTGACACTCTCAAAGGGGCAGTTTCTCAATTACCAATTCTAGCTGTTCCTCACTTTTATAAAACGTTTACCATTGAGACTGATGCATCAAGCAAAGGATTAGGAGTTGTATTGTTACAAGAGGGCAAACTTCTAGCTTTTTGAAGTCAGGTCTTATCTGAAAGGGGTCAAAATAAGTCTGTTTATGGAAGAGAATAATGGTAGTAGTCCAGGCAGTGCAAAAATGGAAACATTATTTGATGTGTGGTCATTTTATTATTGTTACTGATCAGAAAAGCTTGAGTTTCCTTACTGAACAACATTTACTAATTGAGGTACAATTCAAATGGGCTTCAAAACTTATTGGGTTTGATTTTCAGATACAATACAAACCTAAAAAGGAAAACAAGGCTGCAGATGCGTTAGATCCGAAGGAAATATTTTCAGCGATGTCTATCTTGCAACCTGATGAATGGAAGGGCTGGGAACACAAAAATTCAAAAGAATGGCAAATTAACTTCTTTAATACAGGACTAATTACCCGAGTCTAAAACTCATGCTAAATATTAGTTGGGGAGGGAGAGATTATATTATCAGGGAAAACTTGTGCTGCCAAGAAATTTTCATGAATCTCTCCTGTCATTAGAGAATTCAATGAGTTTCCTTTGGGGGACATAGTGGTTATTTCAGAACTTTTAAAAGGACAACAGGAGTTGTGTATTGGGAGGGCATGAAGAAAGATATCAAAGAGTTTGTGATCCAGTGTGACATTTACCAACAAAACTAGAATGAGACTTTATCTCCTGTCGGATTGCTGCAGTCGTTACCAATTCCCACACAAGTTTTATCAGATATATCAATGAACTTTATTGGTGGGTTACCGAAGGTGCAAGGAAAAGATATTATTTCTATAGTCGTGGACAAATTTTCCAAATATGCACACTTTTTGGCACTTGTGCATCCTTATATTGCAAGAGATGTGACTCAATTATTTGTTAGGAAAGTGGTAAATTTCCATGGATTTCCTTCTCCTTTAAGTATCTGATCAAGATTAACTCTTTTTGAGTAATTTTTAGCGGGAGTTATTTAAACAAGTTGAGACTAAATAAAAGTACAATACAACTTACAATTAAGATAAATAAAAGAGACTATATTTAAGAGTAATTGCTAGAGTTTAAAAACTCTCTTCATATGTTCTCATATTTATATTGATAGGATTCTGATACAATGTGGTAGGGAGGATAAGAGGTCAATCATAGATACTTAGGTACAAAGATAGGTACGGCTAATAGGTACTATCATTTTTCCAATACAGCTACTTACTAACTATATTTAATGCTTATTCTAACACTCCTCCTTAAGCTGAAGCAAACAAATTGTATTTACCAAGCTTTTATAAATAAAATTAATTTGAGACCCCTTTAATGATTTTGTTAACATATCTGCAAGTTGCTCATTGGATCCAACAAATTCACTACAAATTTCCTTGGACAACAACTTTTTCCACATAAATTGATAGTCAATCTCAATGTATTTAGTTATCTCATGGATCACTGGATTGGAAGTAATGTATAGGGTAGCCTGGTTGTCACAATACATCTTCATTTGCTGAATCTCACTAAAAGTTAAGTTCTTGAAGGAAGTGTTTCACCCATATAAGTTCACAGGTAAGAGATGCCATTTTCCTATACTTAGCTTTAGCTGTATATCGAGCAAGTAGATTTTGTTTCTTACTTTTTCAAGAAAAAACATTTCCTCCAAGGAAAACACACCATAGTAGAATGTCTGTCCGTAGGGGATCTTGCCTGGTCAGCATCACAATAACTTGAGATTTGGGTTTTTCCTTTATCTTTATATAACAAACATTATCCTGGAGTCTTTTTGAGATATCTTATGATACACACGACAATATTCCAATGGCCAATGCAAGGAACCAAGGAACCTACATAAACTGACTAACTACAATTGCAAAAGGTAGATAAGGTCTATTGCTAGCAATGTTATTGATATCACATAACGGAAAATATCGGCGACCCCAAAAACCTTTATAAAGTTATAATAAAAACCATAACAGGTTATAGCGGAAGTATTGCGGTAAAAAAATATAATATCACCACATATAATTTTAATGAAAAAGTAATGATATTATGTATAAAAATTCAATTAAAATAATAACATGATATCAAAACACTACAAATTTAAAGTTTAAAACATAAAATAACAACAAATCATAAAATGTATGTATTAAGTTTCTTTCTAATCATCAAATTCTTCTTCAACTCCAACATAATTGTCTTCAATGTCATCATCCAATGGGGCATATCCCTCCTCCTCTTCCCTTCTGAGAGACTCTTGTCAAAGTTATGTAATTTTTCAAACTTGGAATCAGAGCTATCATGCAATTCCTTTTGAACTTGAATTTGAGTCCTCTCTTTACCCTTCTAAGGTTGTGTTAAAGTTGGAGTTGGAGTTGCACCTGGACCTTTCTTAGAAGCATGAGAAGATCCAATAACAATACCATTACTTAATGGTTGCTTTCTTTTATTAGTTGCTTGTCTCCTTATATAAACTACTGGTTTTCCAATACCTGAAGCTTCATAAACAGTTGCCCAATTAAGAGTGGGATCATCATGAAAAACCAAATCATTACCCCCCTCTTCATTATCGTTATCATCATCAACTTCTCCCACTAACCACTCATTACATTCATCAATATAATTCAATAGAATAGGGTCTATTTCATCCCTAATATTGTATCTTTGAGCAAGTTGTTGATTATACTTTATGTAAACCAAATCATGCAACCTTTTGTGGTCCAGTCTATTCCATTTCTTTGAATGAATCTACAATGTGAATAAGTAATATGTGAATTAATTTCTTTTTACGACTTACAACTAAGATAATAATGAAATGAGTCATGTCTTATTACTTGCTCAAAAACACTCCAATTGTGCTTACATCCCGATGAACTACATGTCAAGCTTAAAATCTTGATTGCTAGCTTTTGTAAGTTGGGAGGTGCATGCCCATAATTCTTCCACCATTGAGCTACACAAGCAAAGAAAGTAGCTTAGAATGTAACCATTATATCTTAGCACGATTTAAAAAGTGTTTAAGTGTCTCACCTGGGACTGTGGTTTTCCTTGATTCTTTGGCAAAATCATCACCAAAGAGTCCATTTGCACTCTTATAAAGAGGAAACTCAGTTAAAGTTTTTTGCTACACATCTTTACGTGACACCAACCTCTTGATGCAATCATATAATCCATTTGTAACTTCCAAATCATATTCCATGTTTAGGTTGGAATAAAAGAACTCTGGATTCAAAAAGTGACCAGCAACATGCAAGGGGCGATGAAGTTGACATGTCTATCTGTTATCAATGATTGTAAATACGCCATTGTATTTACTTTCATCGTTGTTGAATGACTTCATTATTGTTTTCTTGTCTTTCTCCATTGCTTCATATATATAACCCATAACTGCTTTTCTTTCCCTATCCACTAGACGAAGCACATGAACAAAAGGAGCCATGACTTTGAGAGTAAATACTACTTGATTCCAGAATGAAGGCATGAGAACAATTTTTGTATCCTCCCTCCCCTCGGCTTCCTTAGATAGCTTGTTATTGCTCCATTCATCAAAGGTGAACATTTTTCTCAAATTTCCCTTCTCTTGATGCAACCTTTGTAATGATAAATAAGAGGTAGCAAACCCTGTAATGATATGTCTTACTAATTCCCTCTTATTTGTAAATTGTCTCAACAAACTCAAGGTACTAGAATGGCTATAGATAAAGCCAACAAGACTAACTCTTCTTTGAATTGTCTTCTTTATCAAAGGAAGCTTTCTAATGTCTTCAAGCATTAAATCTATACAATGGGCAGCATAAGGAGTTCAATAGAGATGGGGTCTTTTCTCTTCTAACAACTTACCAGTCAACATATAATTGCTCGCTCCCATTATTTGTTATAACTTGAACAACATTTTCTTCTCCAATCTCCTCCACAAGGGAATCAAGCATCTCAAATAGTTTTTCACTGTTTTCACAAAGTTTGAACCATTAATGGACTTGACAAACATTGTCCCTGCAAGGGAGCTCACAAAAAAGTTAATCAAGCATCATTGCTTTCGATCAGTCCATGCATCTGACATAATAGAACAATCATGTTTGCTCCATTGCAATTTATGATCTTGCAACAACTTTTCAGTGTACTAACAACTTTTCAGTGTACCCAACTTCCTTGTTGAGAAGTGGAATTTTGATTTCATGATAACTAGGATCGGGTAAATTAGGTCCATAAGCACCTATGGCATCAATCATATCTTGAAAATTTTTTAACTTCACAAGGTTGAATGACAAGCCTGCTTGGGTACCAAAATCGAGCAATATATTGATGAACCAAGGCCTTTAAATTTTTGTCACATGCCTCTTTGATATTTGTAATAGGAGGGAACATGGCGGGCATGAAGGGCTTCTTTAAGATCATTCCAATACTCAATTTCATGTAGTCCTTTTCTCCTTCTTTGGAGGACTAAAAAGGTCCACCAATTAAGAGCATGCCCTTGAAAGCTAAGAGTAGCTAGAGACACATGCCTCTCTTCCTCCACAACATGACTTTCAAAAAGTTGTTCTACTTTTGCAACCCAATCAAGGAAAGCCTCAACATTATCCCTTCCATGGAAATGAGGCAAGTCAATTTTGACTTCTTATGGTGAGGAGGTATGCTCCTTTGCCTTCTCACATGAGGCGATTGTCTGATGTTAATGCGCTCATCTTCCTCCTCTTCAAAATCATACTCATGCCTTGAAGTAGCACGAGAAGGCCTAGGAGAGGCACGGGTATTATGGGTGGGAGGGGTAAGTTAATTGGCGATTAATTGAAGATTGGCTTGCATGGAAGCCATTTGATCTTTGAGGTCTTTAACCTCTTGAGAGAGGTTATTTAGAACTCTAGGATCAACCTCAACCTCCTCATCACCACTTGTGTGGAGGTTGGTTTCATCAACATGTTGTTGATGTTGGGTACTAGTACGAGTAGCCCTTCTAGTGCTCATGGTGATTGAAAGAACTTAGAAACTTTAACAAAGTGTGAAAGAAGAAACCAAGTACAAGTAGACCTCCAGGTTAGGTGAGGTGAGTCTTAAAGACTTCTTAAGTACCAAGGCCAATCCTTGCCAAGATGCACTTGCAAAAGGTTTCAAAGAGCACACAATTGTTTAAGTGCTAAGTAAATAGAATCACTTGAGGCACTAAGCACAAACAAACACAAACAAGACTCAAAGAAAAGAAAAAGACTAACACTAAAACATACCCCCTAAATGGAAAACTTTTAGGGACTTTGGTCTCACAATTTTAAGCCACTAAGCATCTAACTATGCGGCCTAAAAGCAAGGTGAAAAAAAACTTAGAACTTTCAACACACTCACTTACTAAAATGTTGCATTATTGGTATAAAAAGGTTCTACTTAGGAGATGAGATTGAACACCTTTGGCTCCCCAAGACACCTAAGTAGGCCACAAGTTACAATGGAGAACTTTAAAGCAATTTTGGTGCACTAATTTGGTACTCAAAATGAAGCAACCCAAAACCACTTAATATGCCAAATTTTGATGCTCAAAAGAAGCAATTTCTCAAGTAAAGGAAGCTTCAAAATGGTACCAAATAAGATGTCCCACAAAGATGTCAAAAGAAGAAAGAAATAAAGCCAAAATAACAAGCAATGCAACTCCAAAATGTGCTGCCAAATTGCACAAATCCGAGAGCCAATATCTTGGCTTGTAGCCTCCTTTTGAATGAGCAAAAATCACCACCAAGTAAGGCACTTGTAAAGCACCTTAGGCCACCAAATTGAGATGCAAAAACAGCAAAAAAACATTCACGGCTGAAGACAAAACAGTCACACAAACCTGTACCAAAAACAGCAAAGAAAAAAAACTATACCAATCCAAGACGTTAGCACTCACACTCACAATGAAATATGGCTCAAAGCTCACACGATTTAGAAGAAAAAAGGAGGAAGTACTTCAAGAATCAAGCAAACTAAAGTCTACCTTAAACTCCACCTCCTAAAATGCTACCACTAGAATATAAATCATTCATAGAGCTTAATCCCCACAATATCATAGTAAACATAAAGCCAACAAACTTGAATGAAGCAAAAAAATAAAGCAAGAAAAACTAATTAAGGAAGCTAAACTAAGTGGAATTAAAATGAAACATGACTAGAAAGAGAGCCAAGAAATGACAAGCAAGAAATTAAGGAAAGAAACAAAGGCTAGCACAATCAAAAGGAACCTAGAATAACACTAGAATGGAAGAAGAAAGTTTATAGCTCATTTTGTGTGATGTAGGACTTGGTTCTCATCAAGCAAATGCAGAATTCAGCCATATGAACAAAAATGAAGATTAAACAAAGTGCTTAAACATGACTTAAGACAAAACACAACACAATGAACTGAAAATTAAAAGATGTACTAATTAAAATGAAGAAAAACAGCTAGGAATCAAAGAACTAGTGCTGGAAACAAGAAAATGGAACCTAAAAACACATATACACCATTGAGTCAAGGAGTACTACAATTGGAATCAACAAGATTCATGTAGCCTCAATGTCAATCGGTAGAAAGCAAGAAAAACTTGAAGACAATGGAGAAGAAGAGAACAACACGGAAATGGAAGCAAAAGACAAGAATGGATCCAAAACCTTACCCAAACCAAGAGGATGGATGTACCAAGGCTTGGATGGCTCTGAAAACCACTTGATGGACCTTTATGCGCCAAAATGAAGAGGAAATTGTCCATGGTTGCAGCGGAATTGGAGCTGGAATGGAGGAGTGGGCTCAAGCTTGGAGGCTCTTGAAGCAATGACGATGAAGTGGAGATGAAGCCTAGAAAAGAAGTCTTTTCTAGGGAAGGGGGCTAGAGGAGTTTTGGGTAGAAACTAGTCTAGCAAGTGACCCTTGAAGGCAATAGGTGGAATACTCTTAACAACAATTCTATTACCATTCAAAAGTAACCAAATACAAGAGTAAGAAGGCCCCATTTATAGGATTCATGGCCGACCTAATGTAATGTAAATGTATCATGAAATGAATTGGAAATGTAGCTTGGAGAAGAAGCTCAATTTGTGGTCGTGAGATGCAAAGGAGTGAGGGATCAAGAGCCATGTGTCCGCTCACACTCTCCTTGCCTTGCTCCATGAAAAGCATGCGCACTAAGCAATGCACCAAGCTGAAAAATGCGCTCCAAAACTTGGCACAACCATGAAGTGTGCGCTCCAAATTTGTCCTCCCATGCTAGTCTCGGCCAAGTTATTTAATTGGGCTTGAATTAGCCCAATTTGAAGGCTAAATAACAAAGTACTTTAGCATTTTATTCTACAAAAACATGGCGTAACATTTGGCCCAAAATAATTCTACTCTAATGCTTCTACATGCATCCTATCATATTTTGATATCTTCTTTAGCCCATGAAAACAACATATGAAGCCTATGATGATTTTGATCCTCATGAGCAAAGCCCATTTGAATCTTTCTAAGCATCCCTCTTGTTATTGGGCCTTTGAGTGGGCTTGGGCTTTGAGATGCATGTGGGCCTAGAGTTGGGTCTATGATGGACTCATCAACCAAGGTCTTTAAATTTTTGTCACATGCCTCTTTGATGTTAGCTTGCCTTAGTTTTTTCCTTTTTTCTCTTCTCTATTGCAGCAGCTGGATTTCTACAAAACATATCCATTGGTCCTTTTCTTCCACCGCTATTTCTCCCTTTATCATTACTAGCCATGGATATTTCAACCTCCTCTTCGCTCATGGTTATCATTTGCTACACTATATCCAGGATTGACGAAGGAACTGTCTGCTTTTTCTATAAATAATTTCCGAAGTTCTTCTCTCTTATTTTTTGGAGTCTTGGTACAAGCAATAACATTTCCCTTCTTTGCTATTAGATGTTCTTTTGCTCTAGTAACTCCTTCTTTCATAACTTTTCCACAATAATTGCCAACAATTGTATTAAAATTTGATTCATCCATCAGATGACAATGTTTCCAACTCGGGTCACTACCATGAGATGTTCTTGAAGTATCCTTATCATGGGCCATTATTGTTGTTGGAAAATAGGAATATTTTTTGCAAAATAATTATAGTGAAAGTAGAGGAGTAGAAAAACAAAATTGAAAAAGAAAACAGACTTGGCGGTGACCAGTGGCGAAACTTGGACCAAAATTTTAACGGGGCCAAAATATATTTTTTACATATAAATTATTTTTTTTATATTAAAAAAACCTCACATTATTTTCTCTATTCAAAATAAGTACATGTGATAATAGAATCCAAAAAAAATATAATAATAATATACATGAAAGTGTAACATAAAGTTTATTATCAACAATCATATACTAAAAAAAACAAAAGTTATTATAGGTAACTTTTAAAAACTTAAATAATTAAACAAAAATGAAGTTTGTTGTAATATCCCTTGCAATATAAATTTTCTTATTGCTTGCTATAAAAACTTTTAAAACCTATAAAAAAACACTCAAAAAAAGATAAAATATGTTGATGACAATCAACACAATGCCAATTAGAATTCAATGAAAATCAACTCAATTACATGTAACAATGAAAACATTTGAGTTAGTTCACCTGTTTGGTTTTTTACTAAAAAGATAGCACGGTAAACAATATGTAACATCTTTTAATGACGAATACCGAATACTCTAACCATGAAGAAAATAAGCTAAATCATGTGTATTGAAATCTTCTTGGATAACCATCTTTACTAGACAACGAATAATTTTCTCGATGCATTTGATATGGACCCCATTTTAGATAAGTCCTCCGTACCTCATCAATTTGATTTGGTGGGTATTGCCAAATTTGAGGACGTTTACCCGGATCACGTTCTAAAGCATTTTCACATTCATTATATGTAACTCTAAGAACTTTAGAGAGTTGTTTTTCATTTTCTTCAATTTTTGGATTATCGTGAAGTTTTTCAAGTTTAGATGACATAAATGCATTTTTTTCATCTTCATCACAAACATTCCTCTTGTAAAAAGAATCAATTCTTCTACTCTTTATCATAATTTTTCTAATATAAATTTGTCACCTCTAACCTATTTAGGAAAAGATAAAATTATGAATACCCCAAATTAAATCTCAAAACCAAGACTCAATATTTTAAGAAAATTAACACCTTCTAAATAATTAGCTTCCCTTATCTTAAAGTAGATTCCTAATATTGTTCTTCTCTTATACAACTTCAAAAGCTAAAATAGTTCTATCTACACAAAGACAGTTTGATCAACAATTAGAGCATGATTTTATGATCATAAAGATATGCCTAGAGCGTAGAAAAGTCACATACAAGAGGAAAACATATTGTTTGAAAAAAAGGGTCCAACTTTAATGCCATAAACCCTTCAACATCCAATCTTCTTCCCAAGTGGAAGGGTAACTAACTCCCATGTGTTATTTTGATCAAAAGCTTGCATTTTTCTAATCATTAACAAACATGTAATACTTCTTGGTTTCAAGAGATTAATAACGATACCCCTTTTGTAGTCAAGAATATCCTAAGAAGACACATTTAATAACACGAACATAGAGTTTATCCAATCTTGGACATACATCATGAACAAAACATATACAATCAAGCACATGAAGAGTAACATGAAAGAGAATATCGTTTGGATAAATAATGGAATAAGGAACTTTATTGTTGAGAGAAGAGGATGACATTCTATTAATTAGAAAACAAGTAGTTAAGATAGCATCGATGGACCGGTACATTGACGCCAAGCAATAAGGTATGGTCAATCTCAACCAATTGCCTGTTCTTTCTCTCTGCAATACCATTTTGTTGAGGAGTGTGAGGACAAGTAGACTGATGTAAAGTGCCATGTAAACTTAAAATTCTAGAAAAATTAGAGAAGTAACAAGATAGCTAAAGCCAAAAGATGACACATGATCTGGTTCCCAAATATCATAATGAATAATAGAAAAACCAGAATTACACATTGATTCAAATCTTTCTAGAAAAGAAGATCTAACATGTTTACCTAACTAGCATGACTCACATTCTAATGTTTGAAGACTATTAAGTTCAAGGTCCATTTTTTTAATTTTGACAAGTGCAGATGTCCTATACGATCATGTAAAAGTTTAGCAAATGGGGAAGCAAAACTAGACACACATGAACTAGTTCCAAAATAGTACAAACCTCTAGATTCATATCCTTCTACAATCAGTTGTCTTGTATCGTATTCTATTTAACAAAGGAATTAACACCAAAGGTTATTAAATAATTTAAAGGATTCGTTAATGGACTCAAAGAAATAACATTGAAAGGACAAGAAGGAACAAAAAGAACCAATTTTTTGTTTAAGGAAGGAGAAAGTGAAACCTAACTTACTCCTTGTGAGGATATGTTAGAGTCATAGGCTAAGGTTATGAAATGAGGATTTTTTGGAAAAGAAACGGATGACAACATGAAGGTAATATGGTAAGAAGCACTTGAGTCAATTGTCCATGGACTTTGTCCTTCCATGGACTGTGAGATTCAAGCAATTGAGAAGCTGGGATTTATAAATGATTATGCCAAGCTATTAGATTTCAATCTCAAATATTCTTGGTATTCTTCATCAGAGAATTTTGGTTTAACAATTATGGCATTAGATACTGTTAGAAGTCCCACATCGATTAAATAAAACAATTTCATAGCATATAATTAGGGGGTTGCAAACCTCATCTTACAAGCCGATTTTGTGGGGTTGAATTAGGCATAAACTCCACTTCTAACAGGGTATCAGAGCCATACTTAAAAATGGCTGGTTTTGTGAGATTGAGTTAGGCTTAAACAGACCACCCATTAATTGATAGAGTATTTAGTAAGAATGAGTGGTATATTTATCACTATTCTATTATGTTTTATGTAGTGAAAAAGATCAAATTTATGCATTTTAAAGTTATTGAATATTTAGCTTGTATTCATATTACAGATAGAGATAAAGGTAGAAATAAATTTACTCTCAGATTAGAACCATTTTTATTGGTTAGGATAAAGATGTATTTAAACTTTAGGTTAACAAAAACAAAAAAATTTATTCACAGTAGAGATATGGTTTTTAATGGAAGAATAACATTTATGGATAAATATAATATAGTTATTAGCAATTCAAAACCCAATAAACAACTGTCTGTAAAGGTAAGTAATTTTTCAGAAACTCTTGTAATTGAGAGTCCTCAGCATGTCAGGGTATTCTATTCCAGTTCTTATATTATGTACGTGTTCTCGACCTCATATCCCTAATAGGAGATACATAAACTATATGTTATTTTCCGATGAAGGGAAAGCTTGAAACAGTGACGAAACATATAACAACTGGGAGCTTGTTATGAAAGATAAGTCGCTGATCTATAATGAAACTTGAGAATTAAATATGTTATCTGTGGGAAAAAAGAAACTTCACAACAAATGGGTTTATCGGGTGAGGGAAGATAATGATGATGGCTCCAATATAGAAAACAGACTAGTAATATTATTTCAGCAAAAGGAAGAATATTGAAGTATTTAATCCAATTGTGAAGCTAAACACTACCAAGTTTGTCTTGAGCATTGTGGCTAGTGAAAATTGCATTATTTTAATGGTGATTTAGATGAGGATATATATATATATATATATATATATATATATATATATATATATATATATACCAACTTAGAGATTGCTAAGAGAATGGGTAGAAGAATATACTCTGTATATCAAAGAAGAGTTTGTATAACTTGAATCAAACACCAGGAAATAGTTAGGAAGTTTGATGGCTTCTGGCAGAAGGAAGGATTCCAAAAGTGCAATGTTGATTAATGTTGTTTCTTCAAAGATATATAAATTCAGTTATATCATTTTTGTTACTTTATATAGATCATATGCTGGTGGTAAGTTTGAACATATGTAAAATTAAAATGCTTGAAAGTGTAACTGTCAAAAGAATTTGATATGAAGGACTTAAGTACAGTGAAGAAGATTCTTAGAAAGCAAATGACGAGGGATAAATAAAGATGAGTTTTGCAGTTATCTCGGGATACATCAATCGTATTTTGCAAAGTTTTGACATGGAAGATATCAAGCTAATTAGCACATTTTTGTCTAGTCATTTTTTCCTATTCCAGGATAAGTTATCTTGAGAGAAAAAGAGAGTTCATGACTAAGGTTCAATATGCTTCCATCTTAGGAGGTTTGATGTACGCGCTAGCTTGTATAAGACCAAAAGTATTAGCCATCTAATGGGAGTTGTAAACAAGTTGATGTCAAATACAAATAAAGTTCATTGAGAAGTAGTGAAATGGATTTTGAGATATCCATAAAACACTAAAGAAGTGTTTTTATTTTTGTAAAGGAGAACTAAGAATACAAGACTATGCAAATGAAAACTTTGGAGGTGAAGTCAATCATCACAGAAGTACCACTAGTTAAATTTTTACGATTGATACTATAATTATTACTTGAATATTGCTTATAAATAAGATTGTTGTTAACAGAACTAGGATTCACTCAGAAGAAATATACCTTGCACAATGATAGTCAAAATGTAATACATGTGTAAAAAATTCGACATTTCATTCAATAACAAAGTACATTTGTTTTTGTTATCACTTCATCAAATATTTTCTGAAAAATGAGGTGCTAACATAGGAAAAGATTCAAGATAGTAACTATTGGCCTACTGAAGTGTTGGTATGCAAGAATAACGAACAAAAGATGATCGTTTATTGATCAAAGTATGAAGACAAATTAAAATAAGCGTGAGAGAAAAATTGTTGAAAGTGATCAACATTGTTTTAATGTTGAGAGAAATAAGGAGAACAACAAAAGGGAAATAATTAGCAAAGTATTAGGGGAAAAATGTGCATTCTCATAAATATCATCCATTTACTTTGTAAATTAATCAGTTTCATAAAAGAAAATAAAACAAAGAAAAAACATTAGTGAGAAAAAACATTATTTCGTGTATAACTATTCACCATATTAGAGATTTCGGATTTTATGATGCGAGCTTCTTCCCACTGCCCCAAGCCCAAGTGGTTGGTCTACTGTATCCACAGTAGCAGCTCTTCATAGACTGATTACACAAAATGTGCAGAAAATAATAACTGTGTACTATGTTGATAGGTTTCAGGAAGACTTTCAGAATTGAAGACTACAATAGATGCAGGATTGCTTCACCGGAGCACTCTGTTGCAGACAATTGCAGATCACTATGAGCAGTGGAGCCTTCAGGTTTGGTTCATTTTACATCTAGTATCTGTATGAGCAGAGCATAGCCAATATACTATTTTATTCAAGTTTTTTTTTTCCAGCTTTGTTGCTAAGCTTCTGCAATTAATTTTCGTTCCAATGCTAACTTTTCCTTTCTTCAATTTTAACTGATAGTTGAAGAAGGAAAAGTCAATTTATCACACTCTAAATATGCTTAGCATTAATGTGACAAAGAAATGTCTCCTTGCAGAAGGTTGGTGTCCTGTTTTTGCGACAAGCCAGGTCTGCCCTTGAACTATGAATTTAATTTCTGATGCGTTGTGCAGAAGCATATATGCAATGCCGTATTTACCGGTTGGCATAGCTAACTAATTTGATTCAATACTTGACAGATTCACAAAGTATTGCAGCAGGCAACTGTGGAATGCAGTTCTCAAGTTGAGGCCATATTTCAGGTCTTAGAGACAAAGGAATCACCGCCTACCTACTTCTGCACAAACAAATTCACTTCTGCTTTTCAAGAAATTGTAGATGCCTATGGGTAAGTTATGTGGCCCTGAGCATGAGCATTTCAAATTTCATTTCCCCTCTTATTAAAAATAATCCCTAGCAGGTAATGATGATCTGATTTGCACTTTTATCCTCTGGGTCGGTACAACTTCTACTCATCTGTTTATTTGTTTATTAAAGCTGAGAAAATATGTGGAAAGTGAAATCACTACAAAATTAACTTGTGTCATACTTGGTAGCTTGCTGACAGCAACATTTTGTCACTATTTATTCTTTAAATGTGACCGGTACAGATGCATAAAATAACTGGGTATTCATTTGAATTTTTCAGACATATTCTACAAACAGAAAGTTTAATCTATCAATGATTCTTAAAAATAATTTTTTTCAATTAAAAATGGACCTCTCCAATATATATATCACATATCACAACTTAAGCCTCCACAAACTTGTATTTCATCTAATTATTATATATAGTTTATTTTATACATAATAATTTTTGTAACTTTTCAAGACATTGGAACTGCATTATGAGTCTGGGGACTTGTGTAAGTTTATCAACTCTTGTAGCCAACACAAAAATACGCTGCCACCCGAAGTTGAAGTTAAATTTATAGTAGAACATACTTTCAGAAAATCTGGGGACTGGTGTAAGTTTATCAACTCTTGTAGCCAACACAATTTTTACAGACCTGATGAGAGTGGTGACAAATGGATTTGATATGATTAAATTAGGATTTATGTTTTCTTTTAGAGTGTGTTTGGTTAGCCGTTCTAGTAATATCTAATATTGCTGAAGTTTTTTTACCTCAGTTATCACGTTATCAAAGTTCAATAACCGATTCTTAGTTGCTTCTAGCTTTATTGATAATCGACCTGCAACTATAATAATCGTTATTACTTGACAGAATCGCCAAGTACCGGGAAGCGAATCCCGGTGTGTACACAATTATCACTTTTCCATTCCTTTTTGCTGTAATGTTTGGTGACTGGGGGCATGGCATATGCCTATTACTGGCGGCTTTGTATCTCGTAATCAGAGAGAAAAAATTTTCAAGTCAGGTACTTTACTAATGGTCGTGGATTTTTTGTATTCAATCTGAATGTTTCCTCCTATTATATTTTATGCCAGTATTAGTTTTGTTCAATGTTGTTAATAACGGCAGAAACTTGGAGACATAATGGAAATGGCTTTCGGTGGACGCTATATTATTATGATGATGGCACTCTTTTCAATCTATACCGGGTTGATATATAATGAGTTCTTCTCCGTTCCATTTGAATTATTTGCTCCATCTGCCTATGGATGTCGTGATTCTTCATGCGGGTGGTTATCAGTACAGTTTATTTAATATTATTAGATTTTACTTTTCTCTTATGTTATTACTAATTGGTTACATTATTTGTGTGTGCAATATTTATTACTCCATTTTTAGGGATGCTTCTACCATAGGTTTAATAAAAGTGCGTGACACATATCCGTTTGGTGTGGATCCCAAATGGCACGGTACTCGGAGTGAACTCCCATTTCTTAATTCTTTGAAGATGAAGATGTCAATTCTGCTGGGGGTATCCCAGATGAATCTTGGAATCATAATGAGTTACTATAATGCAAAATACTTCGAAAACGATATAAATATCTGGTAACAGCAAAAGACAATTTTAGTTTTTTTTTAGTCTGTAGTGTATGGTGTTCATTGTTTGATTTTCTGATAATGACTCAGGTACCAGTTCGTTCCCCAGATGATATTCTTAAATAGCATGTTTGGCTACCTTTCACTCCTCATAATTGTAAAATGGAGCACTGGATCACAGGCCGACCTGTATCATATACTTATATATATGTTCCTTAGCCCAACTGATGATTTAGGTGAAAACCAGCTTTTTTTTGGTCAACAGCTCCTTCAAGTAAGCAATTTCAGTTTGGATAAATTTGTTTTAGCCAGATACCTCGTCTGAACTTCCTACTGCTTCATTGATGTTAGCTTGTGTTACTACTGTTGGCACTTGTTGCCGTACCATGGATGCTAGTACCAAAGCCCTTTCTCCTGCAGAAGCAACATAGAGAAGTACACTCAACCACTATTTTGTTTCTTTCTTTATCATTTTTAGTAAATCACATTCTAATTTCCATTACCATGCTTCCTCAGAGGCATCAAGGTCAATCTTACTCTTTGTTGTTCAACAAGGATGATCCTGACGAATCAGAGTCACAAAGTGTTCCCTGTGACACTGACGATGAGTTTGATTTCAGCGAGGTTTTTGTGCACCAACTTATACATACAATCGAATTTGTGCTTGGAGCTGTGTCTAATACAGCTTCGTATCTACGTTTGTGGGCCCTCAGGTATGTAGCTGAAAGCATGTGACTCGGCTTTTTCTTCTTGCACCCCCTTTTTTTTTTCAAATGAGCATTTCACCCTCTGTAGAAGTGACTTCCCAATTACATGCGAAATTTTTTCAGAACAGGGACTTTCGGAATAGAATTTTCGGAATACATTCTTAAACAAAGAATAAGCTTTTCAGATATGATATTTTGTGGAATGAGTTTTCTTGAATAAACTTAAAGACATGGGCTTCGAAAATAGCTTTCCATAACGGGCTTTTTCTCTGCAATGTGTTTTTTTCTTTCTTCTTCCTCTCGAATGTTCTCCCTCTCTTTTTCTTCCTCTACAGAGGTGATGGCAGCAAATGTGCAACGACGGTGGCGGCAATGATGTGATACAGTGAGGGGGGTATTTTAGTCTTTTAATATTTACTAGGATGGATTTAGTAATGATGGGGTGGAGGTAAAACCCTATGATTCTAGTGTGTGAAATTTTCTTCCGGTGAATCAAAATTAAACTTGGACATGCAATTTGGGCTTTTTGATGAACTTCCAACTCGTGAATGGGATTTCTTCTTGCAGCCCCATAATCTTAGTGAAATAACTTAGTTACCCTTTATTAAAAAAATTTGCGCAACAAGTTGTCTTCCAAATTTGTATAAGGATTGTACAATTTGGAATTTATAATCTGAAATGTATTTTAAATACTAAATTGTCTGTAAATTTACACGAAGAAAACATGGGAGTGCAGGAAGAAATTTCCTGGCTAATGCAAAAAACTTTGAAATGACTTTGTATTCAAACAAGTATATAGGAAACCATCCTCTCATGATTATACAGATCAGTGCCCTCGTGAATTGAATGCATTGCCCTAAGGTTAGATTGGATCGAACCATTTGTGGTTGACCAGTTTCTGGAAATGAACCTATATCTAGTAAAACCATGAAAAACAGTAAAACCTTATATCTATTAACTCCCTAGTCAGTAAACCCACATTTTCATGGTTTGGTTCATATATATGTGCTATTGATTTGATAAAAAATATTATCAATACTTTGATAAAGAAACGTCGATATTAATTTCTTGTCCTTTGTACTGCACCAGCAAGTTTCAGGATCCAATCCGTTTTATGTAATTTCGAGGGTTGGTTGCTTAGCAATTCTAGTCAGGGTTGTTAAATGAAAAAAGAAAAAAAAAACTGATACGGTTTTATTATCATCCACGCATGAGTTGCAGCTACTTGTGTTCTACAAGATTTTCGTACCATTTTATTTCAATAGTAACTAGTGTCCTGTAAAAATGGAAAAAGTTTTATTAGATACGAAAATATTTAATATATTTGAAATATAATAAATGGCAATATCATTTCCATTAGATGAACTTGTATCTAACAAAAGAGATCTGACCAAGTCACATTCACATCAGATTTGTTTATTATAAAATGGTGAACTAAAGTTCGAATACTCATTTGGAAATGTCTATATGTAGTATTCGACAATGCTTCAATTGTTTCTAAACGAAGCTATTTGTGGGAAAAGTAAACACTTCGACGGTTTAATTAATCAGAAGCATTTAGTACATATTTGATGTTCCTCAACATTTAAGATACTTTTACCTCAACCCTTTGTTGTAAACCGTTCTACTTTAAATAAATCACATTCTTTGATTATAATTCTTTCTTTGGTTTCTTGTTTTGTTCAGCTTAGCTCATTCGGAGCTGTCCAGTGTTTTCTACGACAGAGTTCTGCTTTTGGCCTGGGGGTAAGTTCTTTAGTTGTGCTTTGGAAAGTGGCGAGCCATTAAGAAGGTTGGTTATTTGATGCATTAACCCTGAATGTTTCCGTGACAAATGCAGGTACAATAACACTGTTATTCTCGTTGTTGGCATTTTTGTTTTTATCTTTGCAACTGTTGGTGTGTTACTGTTAATGGAAACTCTAAGTGCTTTCTTGCATGCTTTGAGACTTCACTGGGTAGAGTTCCAGAACAAGTTTTACGAGGGAGATGGCTACAAGTTCTTTCCGTTTTCATTTACATTACTAACGGATGAGGATGATCTGTAAGGTGCCAAATACCAGATGATTTTCTAATAGATCTGCCCTGCACAATCAAGTGGTGTATAGTGTAAAGTGATTTTGATATTCAATTGTTTTGACTCGTTAATTCTAATTGTTTCCAGACCACATTAACATGTCAAATTAATGTAATACACAATTTATAACTGATGTTATGAGATGTTCAGCTTACCTATGCTCTTTTAACAGATATCTTTCGCAGTTTACTGCAAGACATTGGGATGTGACAGCGTTAATGGTGAGGACACAAATTCATTTCATTCAGGTTACGTGCAATAACTATTGGTAACGGTGGGTAATGTTTTGTAGCTAGCACACCGAATTACAGAAAAAGAAAATCGTAAACATGATCATACAGTTTCCTCTTCCATAAACTTATATCATCCAAATTATTTACGTACACACTATACGTGTGCCGCCATCATGGATAAGCATAAGAAGTTTGTCTGTTGTTCATCTGAAGTTTGTCCATCGTTTGATCGAAGTTTGTCCATTATTTCTTCGTAGTTTGTCTTTCGTTTTACCGACGTTTTCATTTGTAGTTTGTCTTTCGTTCTGCCAAAGTTTGTCCATTGTTTGTTCTAAAGTTCATTAGTCATTCTTCTAAAGTTGGTCCATTGTTGGTTCTAAAGTTCAAAGTTTGTCCATCATTCATCCACTATTTTGAAGTTCATCTTAAGCTTGTGGCATTCACCTAAAATTCATCCCTTGTTCATCTTAAGTTCATTCATGTTGGAAATTGAAGTGTGAATTCATTATTCGTTTGAAATTCATTTAATGTTCATTTACCTAAAGTTGGTAGTTCATTCGTCCGTTATTCATCTCAAGTCTGTCCATCATTCGATTGAAGTTCGTCTGTCATTTGTCTAAAGCTTGTCCATCATTCATTTAAACTTCCGTCGTTCATTCAAATTTTGTTTTTTGTACGTTCAAAGTTTGTTTATCATTCATATATAGTTTATCTAAAGTTCATAGTTCATTCGTCCAAAATTTGTCTGTTATTCATCCAAATGGCAATCTCTTAATTCTTCTACTCCATTTGCTCATTGGCCTCGTTCCTAGCCTTAACAGCCTCCTCGTTTTTTTGAAAAGCTCCTCCACAATCTTGTTCACGCGCTTGATGATGTTGTATGCCACCGTTGCCACGCTAGTGTACTTTTGTGACTGTGGAAGCGACATTGCATTGTGGGCGAAGTTGGTCACCTTTGCCGAGATCTTCTCAATGACCATGTGGCTCAAATTCCCAATCTCTAATCCCAGCACGTCGCGTTCCTTCACCGTTTCTTCTAATTGCTTCTTAATTTCTTCTAGTTGCTTCAACGTCTTCTCCTTTCTTCATTTACGTTTCTTTTTGGCCTCGCGCGCTAACACCTTTAATCGGATGAATGAAGTTGTATCGTCCCGTTGTCAGGGTGCGACCTGATACTCAGATGGATGGGATGCCAAACACCTATCTAAAGTTTATCGGCCCGGTATATAACTAGTTTTAATTTAATTAATCGATCTTATATGATAGGAGATATTTTAGTAAACGATAAAGAGTTATATTATAAGGCCCATTTTAAAGATCATGGAACTTATATTTTGTATTGTATTCATAGACCATATGACATAGGTTAAACATCATTTTGTCTTGGGTGTGTCCTTTTCAATATGTTAAAAAATAGGTTAAAAGGCTTGTTACATATAGTTTTGGTATGAATGTATTCAAAGAGTTGAATTATTATTCAATCTACTTATTTCACTTAAGTCAAGTGAAATCAACAAATTGTACGGACAAATCTACATGTTGAATTCATTTATGACCAAGCTATATAAGCTGATTTTTCAGAGAGATGAGTAACATTTGAGATTTGTGAGCGCGAAAACAGTGATATAAATTTGGAAAACTCTCTCACTCTTTGGATTACACAATTTGTAGCTGGTATTTGAAGATCTTTGTTGGTCTTGGAGCAAAGTTTTGTTTGGTTGAAGCTAGAAGAACACATGTTTGGTTGGCTAGGGAGAGCTTTCATCAGGTTTGGTTGTTTTTGTTCTTTTGCGTTGTTCTTGGTGTGATTCCAAGTTTGTAAGTGGGAATTTTACAATGTTAGGGATAAAATTCTTGTGGGATTCAAGAATCTTGATTTTTTGCTTTATTCAAAAGTATTATCTTTGAGAGATTTTGTAAAACTTTTGATATAGTACATTATTAGGCTCATGTTGTCTTGATAAATTAGATGTAGCTTAGTTTTGAGTGAACCAATATAAACATTTGTGTACTTATGCTTGTTTCTTGTTTTCTATCCTTGGTCCTTAACATAAAGTTTCAAGAATTTGGGGTTTAATAGTCTTTTAATGGTTCTTGAGTGATCTGACATTATTTGGGTTTGTTTCTGTATTAATTGTGTTGATTGAAATCAATCTTGATATGATTAGAACACTGGTTTTGAGTTCATCTTTAAATTCGTAATTATGCAGAATTCTCAGTATTTCACATGACTGTTTCTGTATTTTAATCTGTTGAAATTACATTACATGAAAAAATCAATCAACTATTTTTTGTTTTAATTGATTAAAAATGTACAGTTCTGCAATACTTGTATTATGATTTCAGGGTCCTTTTGATTAAAAAAAAAAGAGGTTTTAAGTTTCTAAAAGGTAAACAAAATCTTAAAAGGTCAATTCAAACCTTCCTTCTTAGCTAAACTATCCATTTCAATACTTACAACAAATTATCACATGGCTTAAAATCGACATACTAGCTCTAAAGTTTATAGGCTCAGTATATAACCAGTATATAACCAGTTTTAATTTAATTAACCAATCTTATAGTATAGGAGATATTTTAGTAAAAGATAAAGAAGTTTATATATTGTTATTATCTTTGTATTGTAACTGAAATATAATCTTTTTATTTAGAAGATAAATGATTTGTAACCAATTTATTTATAATTAGAAAGACCCACCCAAGAATAAGGCACTTGGATTTTTTGGCTTGAAACATTAGATTATTCAATTTCTATACTTGTCTCCGGTGTAGAGCTCCTAACTTCTGATTGGAATAAAAACCTAAACTTTTGACTTTGTATTTTTCACGGTACTACCCTATTGTCGCTCCTGATTGAGTTCAACAAGAACCTCCGTGAATTTCTAGATGGAGACATTAGTTGCAATAGAGTGTTACCCATAAACCTTATGCCCATCACCATGAGTAGGGCAAACACAACAACCTCTATAAAAAGGACACATTATCACTTGTACGATTGTAATTGAAGTACTCTGGACGAAATTTGTCCGTTTCCACCGAGCTGGTCGCAACCGAAATTTGGTAATATTCAGTTAAGTTGGTCCTAATCGAAATTGAGTCGAATTCAGTCGAGTCACCCTATCAAAATTTGGCCGAGTCGATCTTAAACAAAATTTGACTGTATTCGCTTGACTCGACCGCGATTGAAATTTGGCAAAGTAAGTCCTGACCCAAATTTGGCCATATTCGGTCAAGTTAGTTCTCGCCAAAATTTGGTTATATTCGGTCGAGTTAGTTCTGACCAAAATTTGACCATATTAGAATAAGAATGTAGAAATAAAACCTAACATCATAAAAAAAATTGAACTACTGTAGGTGGGAATGCATCATAAAAAAATGAACTGATCTAGGTGGGATGAACCAGGTCCTTGGTGCAACGGAAAGCAAAGATAATACTTGAGAGTCACAGTAGCAAAGCACTGCACAGTTGTCCCTCTCAACACCGAAGTTCATAAATATTCTAAAACAAAAGCTAATAAAGTTTGTAAGCCAAACTAAATACTAGAGATACCAAAGTCAGAAAATTTTAAAGTTTAGTCTATTCAACAACTGATAGAAATATATATCCAATTTAATCTGACAAAAAGAGCATGTTGAACAAGTTTGTTAGACAATTTTATTTCACTTGACCGGTGCATGTGACTAAATCATAATATATTAAACTAAGCCATAAGCACAAATATCATGAAAAGTAATATCAATTATATAACGTATTGACATCACTCTTAACCTAAAACCTTAAAATGATGTGTTTATGGGTTTCTATCTTTATATAATACTCTACTTTCTCATTTCTAATTAATGTGGGACTTAGACTCACTTGAATTCCTAACGGTAAGTGTTAGAACATTTATATTCAGATTTCTATAACTTCTTATTGTTTCAAATTTGTTTGCTGAAGCCAGTCCTTTATAGCTTTCAGTTTTAAAGTATCCATAGCAACACCTAGACCCGACAGAATATGTCCTAAATACTCGATTTCATGCAGGAAAAATGAGGATATTGGAAATCGAGGACACAATTGCTATTGTTCAAGAATATGGAGAACCACTTCTAAACCATGTATATGCTCATTCTATAATGAACTATAAATTAAGATGTCATTGAAAAAATTGAGAACAAATTTCCTCAACATATCTTTAAAAATATCATTCATTAAGCTTTGAAACCATTTGTCATGCCAAAAAGCATGACAAGCCATTCAAAATGTCATGATGCGTGAAAAAACCAGTTTATTATTAGTATATTCATATTATCAATAGGAATATAGATTAGATATGGCATTATAAATATATAATGTGCTGTTTAGGCATCTAGTTCAATCTAAAACATGATCGAGTTGTCAATTTTTGCTTTTTGAAAAAGCTAAAAGAATATTATGAAGTATAAAAGGCTGCACTATAAATAACAGACTCACCACATACAATGTCTGCAAAACTCTACAAGCACATCATTGGAATATACAAGTAGAAGACACGTGCCTTTTATTCACGCATGAAAACATGAACACACGACCATGACACACTTCATGCAAGGGAAGGACAGAAGAAGAAAACAAAAGACAACTGAACGGACCACAATCCAATGAATGCTTATACTTCATATTTGGGAAACGACAATGAAAATCATGACAAATTTAAGACATTTACTTATTTCTCTAAGTTCTCTCTTTGTACTGTTTTCTTTTTGTGAGTGTTGCCTCTTTCTTTTTTGGTTCTCCAAACTCCTTGTTTCAATCTCACTCTATTGCCTTCCTTTAAAAACAATCACTTTTTCATGAGAAGTTGGAAACAAAAACGCAACTGCACCCAAATTGTGAATGTTGTTGGGAGAGCTTGTGCTATCTTTATGGATGAAACAGAGAATAATTGAATTAATCTAGAAAAAAGAGAATGGATCTTATACTTTATAGTCCTTAGATGTTTGTATTCTTTTGTTGAAGCTAACACAGCAAAATGAGTCTATTGGACTAGCTGTATCAGACAGTTTTGCTTGACATAAGTCTCTATGGCATAAACAAACATTCTGTGTAAACATATACAAATGGAAAGTAGTAGCAGAGTTTTGAGATTCCAATTTCATCATAAAAGAGTACATTAAATATATATATATATAGCCACATAAGGAATAGGTATCTCCTTGCTATGCTTTTAGAATGAGAACACATAAGGACTTAAAATGAAAAGACACATCACAATACTCAGCAATCATATAGCCACATAGTCATATATGATCAAATATATAAAAAACTGAACTAAATAGGAGGGATGCACCTAACCTTTGCAGTAGTGCAAAACAAAGGTGATGCCTAAGAGCCGCAGTAGCAAGCCACTGCAGGTGGCCCTCTCCCTTAAAAAATAAATTTAATATCGTGTGAACCAATGGTCCACATATCAGATATTAAACTGATAAGAACAGATACTACACTTGATCTTAGCCAAAAGGCCGAGAAAGGTATAATTTTAACATTGTAAGCGTGGAACATTTATATTAAGATTTCCATCTGATTGTCACAGTCTTGACTAATGTGGGACTTTATTACTAGATGTGCTTCTAGCTTGTCGTATGCTTTTATAAATCTAAATCGTCAATAATATCCACTTAACTCCAGAACTCCATCTAATTCTTTCACATTTGTTTGCTGAAGCCAGGCCTTTATAGTAGAATATGTCCTAAATGTTCAATCTCCTGCACTAAAAATGAGCATTTGGAAAATCGAGCATACAATTGTTATTGTTCAAGAATCTGGAATTCAAAAACATGCAAGTCATTCAAAGTGTCCATGATCCGTTCAAAAAACACTATAAATAACAGACCACATACAACCGCCAGATGTATGTATCAGAGCTACCAGCGTCTACAAAACTCAACAAACATGTCATTGGAATATTCAAGTAAAAGACATGTTTCTTTTATTAATGCATGAAAATACAAAGCCAAGTGGACAATTGCAGAGGATGCTAAGAGAACAAACACTTTGACCACTTGGGAGGATGCAATTCTGCACTTAAATAGAAAATCATTTGAGAGAACCATTGTTTGATTTTTAGCTTTAAAAACTGAATTGCATTTGTGTCAAACTGATTTCATTGGTTCCAATTCAAGTACTTGATTGCATTTCTCCTATCTTTCCGATGAAGTGTGAACTATAAATTTCTAAACCAACCATTATCAAATCTTTTTGAATCCATTCTGTCGAACTGTTTCAAGCTTTGCTTGACAAGCAAAGACTTAAAGTTGGGACATGTGATAAGTGTCAATTATTAGTTAAATTACATATCATTTAGACACTTATCTTGAACTAAATCAATGTAAAAATCATTAGAATTGCTCTAATTTTAATAATTACAGAATGAGATGATGAGAAAATAGAAAAAATAGAATTTAATACATTTTGTGCTATTTTGAAGGTAAAATGAAGTAAATTATAAAATTGGTGTTGAGCTCCAAAAGTTGAAGCTCAAGCCAAAAGATGATCTGAGAAAGTTAAATTTTAAGCTTGCAGCCGAGCAACGAAATTTGGTGCTTAAGCCACATTTTAAGAAAACTTCACTGCAATGAAACGTGAAGCTCTAGATTTGAAGCTTAGCACGAAAAGGAAACCTCCAATGCTGAACTTCAAAAGATGAATGCCGAAGTTTGAGAAGAAACCCGCCTTGGAAGGAAACCTCCATGACTAAACTTTCAACACTTTAAAATCTATAAATACAGGGCATGACCTCTGTTATTTTCATGCTGATTTTGGATGCTAACTTATATATTAGTTCTATAATATATTCTAGAGAGATATACACTTATATTAGTACAGTTTGTAGTAAATATCTTGTAAGGCTATGGAAGGAAGGATGCTTCTCCATGTTCATCTTGTATTCATCATCAGGAGCAAATTCCCCCATAGTTGAGATTAAATGTAACTTTTAAACTTTCTCTGTATTGCACTTGATTATATATCTATTGTGTTCTTGTTTTACATGTTGGTTACTTGGTTTGTATTTTACTCTGTGGTGATTTGGCTAATCATCGCACCTCATCAGCACTAGATGTAGAGACATCTAGTCTAGTGTTTAGATCCAATCAAGTATCCTGACCCTTAGCATATATCAGACATGGATATGTGGGCTCAATTTATGTAAAGAGTCTTGTTCTCAAAGCAAAGGTTCCTCCACCTAGATTGGGAAATCCTAAGTTTAACACCCTTAGGTTCTAACGCACAGACATGTGGTTAGTTCTACAAGTAAGCATACTTCCACGAACAATAAGATAAAGAACTTAATATATAGATAATTAAAGGGCAATATAGTTGAAGTTAAGAGGCTAAATTTAATCCCAACATCCTAATTGACATCACCTCTCTCATATTTATTTAGTTTATCCTTATTAATATAAATCAAAACACATCTATATAAAAAAGTGAACTAAAATAAGAGGGATGCACCTAAACTTTGCAGCAGTGCAAAACAAAGATGATGCTTAAGAGCCGCAGTAGCAAGCCACTGCAGTTGGCCCTCTCCCTTAAAAAATAAATTTAATATCGTGTGGACCAATGATCCACATATCAGATATTAAACTGATAAGAAAAGATACTACACTTGATCTTAGCCAAAAGGCCGAGAAAGGTATGCTTTAAACTCACCAAATGTTGAACTTTTATATTCTGACCTTCAGCTTGTTGTCAGAGTCCTCACCAATGTGGGATCTGTCACTTAATTGATATGTTCCAGACGTTGTTCAACCATTATATTGTTCCCAAGTAGTTTACATTAGATTTTCTTCTCCGTTAGTCAAACTCCTTTTTCACACGTAGTTTACTTTTAATATATCATTAGATTTTCTTCTATAACTCTTTACAATTCATATTCATACATAACACCTGATCAATAAAATAACTTTCAAAAATGAAAAAGTTTGAAAACAAGGTTTAGCTATGCTATTGAATATTTTATATAAAAACTTTTATTATTTTTATATATATAATTATATATATATTTTTATATATATATATATATATATATATATATATATATATATTGCTATATTTTTTTTCTCTTAATGGAAGGGTATATGTATTGTTAGATGTTTTGACATTAAACTTCATGTTTATCTCTTTATAGTTAAGAATCCCTAGGAATAATTTTTTTAAGAGAGTATTTTTTTTTTCATTCAAAAAGGTTTTGAAAGAAAGAAATATTCGAAGAAGTTATAAAATTCTAATAAAGAAATAGTAAATATGAGAATTTTTTTAAATATATTTCGATTAAACGGTGTAAATCTTAAATATAGCCTTAGGTTTTTAACTCCTAATACCTGAATTCTTTTGGTTTGTGTTTTAGCCAAAAGGTTGAGAATGAGATCAATTAAAGCGCTTAAAGTGTTTTGTCCATCTCCTCCCTTAAGGTTCTCTTTTATGTTCATCTTTCTGACCCCTTGGATTCTCTTCCTCTTCAATGCTTATTAAATTTTTCTATTTAATTCACGTCTTTTGTCATGTTTTGGACAATTACTTGAGTTATCAACATTAAAGTCCTCATTTACTACCTCATACTTCTGTCTTAGCAATCCCACTAGTATTTTGGCAGTTAAAGACTAAATCAGACTTTGGATAGTTAAAGACAGTATCAGACTTTGGATAGTTAAAGACTAGATCGACCCTAACATTACATAGCTCCCCAACCTTAACCTTAACTTTTATAAAGCTTAAGGCTAAAAAACAATATTTAACATCACACTTATACAATATTTATACTTGTTATAGCAAAAAAGTACTAAGATTGATTAGCCATAAGCAATTAATAGTTGTCTCCCAATTTCGATCTCTTCCTTCTATTATGAAGTATTCTTCGTATCTTCCCCACTTCTGACCTAGCCTTTCACACTCATCAGTATTGGACTTGATGTCAAGTCGACTTTTGGCCTAATGACCCAATCAACATTGAGCTTAACACTACAATACATGATAATATTTTTTTCGATTAGATGAATCTTTCTCCTTTAAGATGATACATGATTTTCTTTTTATGAATATGATGATACTTGATCATCTTAGGGTGATACATGGTGATCTTTTTATGGATCCGATGATACTTGATCATATTAGGATGATACCTTGAAAGGTCTTTCTCGGGTATCTTTAAGTTGCCTTTCATTTTTTTTCAAGCGCATAATGTAACATCCCGACCGGATATTACAGATTTAAATAATAAAATAAAGAAGTAAATAATAAAACTTCATTTATTATAACTTATATTCCCAAAACGCGGGGAAAATAAAATCTTATAGTAGTAATAAATAATGTCAAAACCTCTACTATAACTCCAACATAAAATCCATAATAAAAACCAAGTTTAATAATATAAAATATTACAATTGTTCCAAAACAAAATAAAAACTCTGATAAAAGTTCTGATAAAATCTTCTCCCAATACTAGCCCTGCTCCGTCTCTAGGCCTCACCAGATCCACATGCATATCATCTGCTCCCGTGTACCGCGTAGATCATCACTAAACACAAGCAGATAGGGTGAGCTAACAAATTACACACACACACACACACACACACACACACACACACATATATATATATATATATATATATATATATATAAATATTGCACAGTTATATATATCACACAATCACACCAAAGGAATCTCTTCCTTTGATCCCACACCACATGGCAACTACCATGATAATTGTGCTCTACGTCTTATAGCGTTTACCTCAAGATGTCTCGCTGCCATACCTATCGGCCACAACCGACAGAGCACGTGTGGGAAACCATGCTATGGATCACACACCGCAACGCTAGGTGGAGTTCCTAAATATGAACAAAGGTTGTAACGTCCTAAGACTACCAAACTCGTAAGTTAATCGCTGAGGAGGGCAATCTATCTGGACCTATCTGTACTGGCCACAACCAGCACACTCACACCAGCAACACTCGCCAACCCGAGCTCAACTCAAGGGTTCCTCGTGTTCATCCGCCATCCCGAGCTCAACTCGAGGGATGCCATTCTGAGCTCAACTCGAGGAATGCCACGTGCTTAACCCCTATCCCGAGCTCAACTCAAGGGATATGTTCCGAGCTCAACTCAAGGAACACCAGTAAGCCGACCTTTAAGGTATCACTAAAACTTTGTAGATCACGCACGTCAAGAGTAAGAAACCCAATACTGCTGCAGTACAATCGCCTGGCGGGGGACACGTACCACCCGGCGTTGCGCGCTTCCAGACCGCTTGGAAGGTATGATGAGTCGAACCTTGGCTCACATTCAATCATTAATTTTTGTGGAATTTAATATTATTTTTGCGCTTAAAAATTGTATTTAGTTGCATACTATATTATTGGATATTCTTGAATTTAATAATGCACTGTAATTTAATTTAAGTCCTTAAGAGTGTAAATAATGAATATTTTAATTCATAAATTAAGTTCCAAAAATAAGAATTTTGGAGAGGAATAGTTCAGATACTAAATACACCCCCAATTCTCATGTTTACACCTCTTTTCCCAATTAGATTATCTATTTCTGAAAAAGGACATTTCTAGAGCTAACTGCACCCCCTGTTTTCAGGTTTACACCCCTTCTACAATTGGACTTTCTATTTCTTTTCTGCACCCCTTCTTTTTACTAATTTCCACCCTTAATATCACTTAAACTCTCGTCCACCAGATTGTGCCACGTGGCAATCCTCCACTTACTAAATTAACTAATTAAAGCTTGCCACGTCCTCAATTCCCCACTCACTAAAATAACCATTCACAGTTTGCCACATCATCAATCCCCCACTAACTCAAATCACCAATCAAAACATGCCACCTTATCACTCTCTCTCTCCTTCACACAAACAAAACCCTAACCCTAATCACCTTCTCCCTCTCCATCACTCTTCCGCCCCCAGCATCCCCCATGGCCGCCATGACTACGTCCGGCCACCGCTGCTCACGCCGGAACGTAGCCACCTCGTCGCACCATCACCGAAAAACACCGTCTCCGTTGCTGCATGATAAGTGCCAAAATTCAGTAAAGATTCATAACAAAATCTGGCACTTATGCTTTTAATTTGTGTTCATTTCATATTGATTCTCCCTAAATCTAAGTTTCAATCAAATGCTTCCAAGTTTTGATTTAAAGAAATCATTTGTTCCTATTTTGTGTGTTTTCAGGAAATATTAAAGAGAACTCAAGAAGAGTGAAGGAGAAAGCAAGAAATAGAGAAGAAAAGGAGAAAAATCTGCAACAGGTCGCTCAGAGCTAAGGTGTTTCGCTCAAGCTAGGACAGGCTCGCCCAAAGTTAAAGTCTTCTCGCCTAAGCGAGACACTTGCCGCCTTTCTCGCTCAAGCGAGCTTGATCTTGCTTAAGCGAGATTTCGTGAAGAAGCCATGAGCAGTTTTTCAATTCTCGCCTAAGCAAGAACATGGTCGCCCAAGCGAGACCTTTCTTCAACCTGAAGAATTCTATCTCACCTAAGCGAGAATGAGTGGCCCAAGTGAGACCCTTCCTTCATGCTGAAGTACTCTATCTCGCCCAAGCGAGATTCAGTAGCCCAAGCGAGAGTTCGGGCTGTATATATATTTTGGAGGTTCAGATCTGCAGATGAGCTTGGAATTTTGGAGAAGAAACTCACACTTGAAGATCTGGAGAGCTGCAACCACGAAAGCATAACACAGTTTCTCATTTTCTTCTTCTTCTTCTTCTTAGCTCATAGGATTTTGTTGGCTACCATGGGTGGCTAATCTCTTTCCTTGGGATTGAATGTAATCTACTCAAACTTGGATGTAATATGGTGATATTTATATATAGCATTTCTGTTTTTACTCAATATTGGTATTATTGTTCTGTTCTTAATGTTTGATTCTATCTGATCAATAGATGTTTTGATTTAGATTTTTAGATCTGACTGGAAAGTATTTCTGAAAATCTGATTTGAACAATGATACTTGATATATGTGATGCTAGGAATAGATCTCAATATATCAATTGCTTTTAACACTCGACCGTAATGCTGGATAGTTTGCTGAATATGTGAGGAATCAATATTCAAGGAACTAATCTTATGAATTTGATACGCAAGGGATCGGTATAAATGATTTTTGAGTGTGCATCAATATTGGTATTTTCAGATGTTATATATTATATTCATCCAAATTACAGACAAGGGAGGTAGATGAAATTCAATCCCAGTTTCTTTTACTGTATTTTTCTAAACTTTTCTGCTTTTACTGAATTCATTTTATGCAATAGTTAATGTCAAATCAAATTAAAATCTTTGTACATATGATGATTGAGATAAGTATTAATTTTCACTGAATCCGTTCCTCGTGGGTTCGACACTCCTACTTTAAATCATTATACTACAGTTAACTTTTCGTACACTTGCCAAGAGACCAACACTGCACCAGTGGGCTCGCGATTGCATTGTCTTCTCCGCGCCTCCCGCAGCCACCACCACCATGCTCGAACCTGCAACTCCCGCACCACCGTGAACCACCACTGCGTCTTCTTCATCACGAAGCCACCACCAGCGCGCACACGCCAGAACCGCAGCCCCCTCCATCTTCGCATCACGCCGACATCACCGCACATGCACCATTCTTGCACACGTCAAGACCAAACACTGTTGCACCATGTCTGCTCGCGAGATCTGCAGTGGCCAACTCAAAGCTCCGTTGTGTTGCCTTCGCCACCATCGTCTTCGTTCAGCATATTGTTAGAACCACCATTGCAGCGACACTCGCGGGACCTGCAACAACCACGACCACTCATGGAACCATCACCAAACCTTTGTTGATCTCCTTCACCGTGAGGGAAACCACGATTCTGTGATGCAACGCAGAGCCTCCGCCATTCGCGGACCTCTGATCTGCGGCCATAAGCACCACCACTGCCCCTAGGATGCATGCCTCGTGCCGTCCGTACCGCAACAGCGGCGAAACGCGCCTCCGAACACGTCCTCCATCGAAAAACAGTGGCCAACCTCGAATCTGCGAAACGCACCTTGCGTCAACCCTCACGGCAGCCAAACCCTAAATGGGAGAGAGACTGCTCTGACACGTGGCAGCCTCTCGTTGGACAGTCAACGAGTCAGCACTGGTCAACCAGTCAAGTCTGGGCAAAGATTTGGTCAATAGTCCAACAGGCTATTTTACACTATATCTAGCAGGTGGTTCTTCTATAGGAACCCTAAATTTCCTAAAAGAGGAAAGAATCGTCTGGCGGCAGTTCATCGCCGACCAGACAATTTCTGGAAATTTCCCAGAACCACAACTTTAATTGGAATACAACAATTCATACATAATCATACCATACTTAGCATGCCAATCAGACTTAAAATAATCAACGCATGAAATTACTTTATTTCAAATGGAATTATCCTAATTTTGAACAAAACATCAATCCATGTTTAATTCGAATCTAAATTCAAATTGGATTTCAAATTTTTAATTTCTATTTTTTTTTCTTAAAGGAGTAATTTTAGCAGTCGACTCGCTTTTTTCAAATTGTTTTTCGTTATTAAGAAAAGGTAACGAAGATAAAATACGAGCTTGTTTTATAGCAACAGTAATTAATCGTTGTTGTTTTAAGGTCAATCTATTTACACGTCTAGATAATATTTTTCCTTGTTCACTAATAAATCGACAAATTAAACCCATGTTTTTATAATCAATTCGGTCCCCCGACATGCCAATCGAATTTAAAATAAAGGTAACACGTAAGGTTACTCTATTTAGCATGGCAATCAAAATTAAACATACAATTAATGCGTAAAGCTCCCCTAACCTGGTTTCCTTGCTTAAAACGCAAATGCTAGAGCTCCCCCTTTGATCACCAATGGTCTATTCTCTCAAACCCCTCTATTCTCTCACAATTTGTCTTTTAATGGTGTCTTAATTAACAATAATGAAGGAAAAACGAAAATGACTATAAAACTGATTTTAATTGTCATTCAAAGTCACTTATGGACTGTTTTCCCAGCCTCCCTTGGCTGCTCCTTCATCTAGGCTTTTCTCCACCCTTTCACCTTCATGTCAAAACTAATTTTAGCAAAAAGGAAGTTTAATTTAAATTTACCAAGGTTCGAACCCATAACCATGCCAATGCCAATTTAATGCACAACCATTCAACCAATTCATGTTTCATGATATTTAATATAATTCTATGATTATATTATCACTCAACATGATCAAGCATATTATTATTAAAAATAATAATAAATTAAATAACACACAATTGGCATACATAAGACTCAAACCCAAGTCCTCCTACATAAGAGAGTATTCTCAACCATTTGAGCTAGTACTTTTCCACATTATATAAATCAATAATTAATGTCTTAAAGGCTCCCACTACCCGCATTTATTAATTAATTATTTAATTTTCCTGGGACTTACACATAAAAAATTTGCCATTATTTCTTGGGTGCCTTAAAAGGTCACCAATATTTTTCAATGCCTTGATAAGCCAATATGTGCCTTGAGAGATCACCTTAATTTTTGGGTTTAGTGCCTTGAAAGGTAACTAGGCGCCTTGATTGAAGTTGGAAGAATTATGTTTGAATTTATTCATGTCTATACTATCAAGTATTATTCTAGCCAAAAGGTTTAGAGCCCGATCACCTAGAGCACTCAAAGTGTCTTGTCTTCCTCTTCCTTTCAGGTCCTCCTTTATGCCTATCTTCTAACCTCTGGGATTCTCCTTGTATTCAATGCCCATCAAATTTTTCCATTTAATTCACGTCCCTTACCATGCCTTGAACAGTTACTTGAGTTATGAGCTTTAATTTCCCCATTTACTATCTCATACTCGTGACCTAGTTTCCCCTTAATGTTGGTTCTATCAACTAGATCAGGGTTGTGCCTAACAATTAAATCAACCCTGGGCATTGCAACTAGATCGGTCTTTTGGCATACTAGATCGACCTTTTGGAAATTAAAGACTAGATCGACCTTTAGGCAATTAAACACCAGATCAACCCTAACACTACATAGCCCACCAGTCTTAACTTTTATAAAGCTTAGGGCTAAATAAAAATATTTAACATGTCAAACAACTACACCGGCCTTAGGCCTAGGAACTAGATCAATTTTTTGGCAATTAAAGACTAGATCGACCTTATGGCAGCTAAAGACCAAATCGACCTTTGGGCAGTTAAAGACCAAATTGGCCTTTGGGCAGTTAATGACTAGATCGACCCTTACACTACATAGCCTCCCAACCTTTGGTTTGAGAGACTAAAAAGGCTATAAAATGTGAAGAAATTACTCCTTTATCAATTGATATTGCGGCTAATGATGTGATCAGTATTTTGGCCTATCACCACATAACACCCTTCACAAAACGTTGAGAACTCCCTCTTTCTTGTCTTTACTTCTTGTCTCTCTAGTTCCTTAACACCACCTCTTTCAAGATAATTAATATTGATTATAATAAATGGGATCGACCACTAACCCATCCGTTTAGAAAGATGGCCTCTAGACCTATCCTACTAATGAGATTGGCCATTGGACCTATTGATGTGATCGATCATTGGACCTATCCAACTAATGATGTGACCGGTTATTGGATCTATCCAACTAATGATGTGGTCGGTATTTGGCCTATCACTACATAGCACCCTTCACAAAATGTTGTATATTATTTACTTTCTAAGCCTTACTTCTGATGACCAAGTATGTACTTTGTGTAAATATTACCATTGACTTTTTTGAATAGGCGCCTCCATCAATTGGTAATCATGTAAAATTATATTTAGATACTCAAGACTTGTCTTAATTATAGCTTAATCAGATCATATATTATCATCTTAAATTGATCATATGATACTTAATGGATGATACTTGATAATTTTTTTCCAATTATATGAATCTTTCACATTTAGGATGATACATGATCATCTTTTTATTAGATCAGATGATACTTGATCATTTTTCTCTTTTCGAATGATACTTGATCTTTTTTTTTAGGATGACACTTAATCACCTTTTCGCCGACCAAATGATGCTTAATCATCTTTTAATCGATGAGATGATTCTTGATCATCATTTAGGATGATATTTGATTGTACTCCTTGAAAGTAATAAGTACAAACTTTTTTGTCTAGCAGAACGGCGTCTTTTGACTATTCCCTGAACTTTAGTTGAATTTTGTAAAGTCAAGGATTTATGGACGGAGATTTAAACTATCTGGAAAGTGTAAAATAAAATATTTTAATGTGGATGCAACTTCAAATTCAGAATTGTCTGTTTTACTATCATTGAAAAATGCATACCAAATATTACCAAATTTACAGAAACTACCAGAAATAGCAGAATAAGCATCTCCTTGCTATGCTTTTAGAATGAGAACTCGAATGGACTTAAAATGAGAAGACACATCACATCACTCAGCAATGCAAACTTCATATTAATGAATCATATTATATGACACTAAATAATATAGTAATATACGATCAAATATATAAAAAAGTGAACTAAAATAAGAGGGATGCACCTAAACTTTGCAGCAGTGCAAAACAAAGATGATGCTTAAGAGCCGCAGTAGCAAGCCACTGCAATTGGCCCTCTCCCTTAAAAAATAAATTTAATATCGTGTGGACCAATGATCCACATATCAGATATTAAACTGATAAGAACAGATACTACACTTGATCTTAGCCAAAAGGCCGAGAAAGGTATGCTTTAATCTGACCAAATGTTGAAGTTTTATATTCTGACCTTCAGCTTGTTGTCAGAGTCCTCACCGATGTGGGATTTGTCACTTAATTGATATGTTCCAGACGTTGTTCAACCATTATATTATTCCCACGTAGTTTACATTAGATTTTCTTCTCAGTTTAGTCAAACTCCTTTTCAGACGTAGTTTACTTTTCATATATCATTATAGATTTTCTTCTATAACTCTTTACAATTGGTCCTAACCAAGGACTGTTTTCGAAAACACAATTCATATTCATACATAACACCTAATCAATAAAATAACTTTCAAAAATGAAAAAGTTTGAAAACAAGGTTTAGCTATGCTATTGAATATTTTAGACAAAAAACTTGTATTATTTTTATAAATCTAATTATTCGTATAGTTGTGATATATATATATATATATTGGTAAAATGATTGAAATAACAATTTTTATATTGGTAAAATGATTGAAATAGTTACCTATGCTCTTTTCCTCTTCCTCCCCAAAAATAGAAGGATAATGGGATAAACTCTTTTTCCCTTAAATTCAAATGTCATAATTAGTTGTTTCTCTAAAAAAAAAGAGACGAAAATATTAAAATAGTTTATTCTTTGTTCAACCTATTAAAATATTGGGACATAAGTATCGAAGAAGATGATCCGACCCACCTCAGAAGGAAAATAAAATGGTAAAGAAGATAAGGTTATATGGTGTAAACTGTTCTGTAGTTGTTGAACAGTCAAAAAGAAGGCTAGCATTTAACTGAATAATGATGTACATTAGCACCGAAACCTAGTATTACTCGATTTTTATTTTTCCTTTTCAAGACCATGTCTCCTTTTACCTTCCTTTGTCTACTTGTTAGGAAAATAGGATAAAATTGAAGGCTACAACTTTTTTTATCACAATAGTTCCGTCATATTTTTTATCACAATTATTCTGTCGCAAAATAAATTTTTTGTCACAACAGTTCAGTCGTATTTAGAATGTATTATATATTCTTATCGTCTATGATATTTATAAGATGGGTGATACTTCATTTTTCTCTTACATTTAAATGACAACTTCATAAATTATTCTTATTATTACAATATTTTATTATGAAAAATAATTGTAAATTAAGTACAGATAAAAAATTGGGCGTGAAAGAATATTTTTGTTTATAAGAGCGGAAGATGGGAATAGTCTTCCTCTAATGTTATAAGAAAAAGAATTAAATTTGTGATGAAATGTGTATAAATATGAATGTTGATAATGGCTAAGTAGAGGGGTGTAAAAGAGGAGCTCGGACTTGCACGCTATGGGCAACCTTTTCTCTTGCTTTAAGGCTTCTGAGCGCCGAAATGAAGGCAACAACAACAACTACGGAAGACGGCAGCAAAACACCACTGGTGTAGCCAGTTTTAATAACGTTTCACACAACAACCAGAGTTCATACAATGCCTGGATTAATAACCGTTCAAACAACTAGTATTACCGAGGTAAGAAGCACAGCTTTAGTGTTTTAAGAACAAATGTTTATGTATAAATGAGCCTCCTGATTAATAAGTATAACATACTGTTTTTTAACAATATTTGTATTATATATATGAATCATGCAGACGCTGATGTAGTTTTACTGTTTCAACCAACATATGAAGGATGATGCTGACTTATCAGTCAAGGGAGTGCAGTGGTATTGTTCCTTGTTTCCTGGCTTAGCATGTGGTTTGTTTCAATATAAACCATCTTTTAACTTTTTCTTGTGAGAGTAAAGATGGTGTATGGTTTCCTTCTTTTGATTTTCGGTGGCTTCGATCTAGCGATAATTAAGGATGTATGTAAGCATAAACGCATAGTATGATCCTAATATAGATTCTAACAATCAATCATAAGCAATATCCCATATTGATAATCATGTTGTGAACACTAGACGGAAGCGTACCTGAATTAGCCATAACAATGTCCTTTAGAGCACTATTGATAAGTGATCTTCCTCCTCTAGAGCACCTTTATTTTCCTTTGGTTTTCTCTCCTCAAGGGATAGAGAGAAAGGAAGAGGAAGAGTACGTTATGACTCTGTGTGTCCTCTCAGAAGGGACCACGACCATATATAAACTGAATTACTTAAATTTTAGTATTTCTAATTTGGCCCCTCATCAAATTAGAAATTACTAACTGGTCTCTACACAATATTTATTTTCATGACATATGCTTTTAGCCAAATCTTTAATTTAGTCAAATCACTTTATTATTTGACTTTATAAATAATGACCCTAACACATATATTTATATATATATATATATATATATATATATATATATATATATATATATGCGTGACCCAAAATTACTAACAGGATAATCATGAATCAAATTTTTGAAGATCCAATCCAAATCCAGAAAATTGGATTTAATAAATCCAGATTTATTTTATTTGAAACCAGTTTGAATATTGTTAAATCCAGATGTAAATATTTTCATCAAGTTTTTTTCTTTTAAAATCGAAACCTATTAAAAAATTTCAAATGCATTTTCTACGTTAATATTAATCTATAGATTAAAATTTAAATTAATTTCTAACACTAACTACCAATATCTTAATCATAATTATACAAGTAAAATTTCTGTGATAAAGAAAGAAAAAGTACACGCATCACAAACTTGGTGTAGTCAATAAAGGTCAAAAAAGAAATGTAATAAAAAGATGGCAATGGAAGGTGACAAACAAAAGATAGAAAAGCTTTAATATATATAAGATCCTCTATACAAAATTAACATCTTTTAACAAAGAGAGTCGAGTCCGCAATCCTCGGCCATGTAGAAGTGGAGGAAAAATGACTTTGATGAGATGCCTACAAGTTATTTAATGCATCTATAAAAATAGGGCATGAATGTGTAGATTCCCTTCACATTCCTCCACTTCATTTTATTACTCCTTCTATCATTGATATAAAATATAAAACATAATTTAGAAAAGTTCTAAAATCTTTTAAAATTGTATTGTCATTGACCGTGCAAAGCATTTGTAAACCTTGAATACGTAAAGTAAGGTGAGAGCGTGTCTAATCCCACTCTGTGTTGTCTGGAAATAATGTTCACATTCTGACATTATAGCCATTCCACTTTCACTTCTCTAACACTTATTGGCCCATTTTGTACCTTTTTTACAACATATATGCAAACTAGAGGCTCACATGCTGCTTTTATTGCTTGAAAATGCAAAAAAAATAGTCTCAGGAGAATTCCGATCAAAGTTTTTGGGAAAGTAGCTGTTAAATTCATTTGAATTTTTTTTATCTAAATTATTGATATAAATTTCATTACAATAAATATGAATTAACATTGAATGACAACTTAGAACACTTAAGATGAGTATTTCTTTGTCTACCTAATTTATTTCATAATAAAAAATGAGGTGGTGAAGATATTTTTTTCTTGAAAAAAAGTTATGTAGGGAACTTAATGCCTTAAGTAACAGCATTTAAAGTGAGATAAAATGAGGTGACGGTGTTTATACCTACTTATTAATTAAGAACGATTAGTACTACTAATTCTTCGTGGAGAAAACCAGTTTTGCGTATTAAGGTATTTTGCATTTATGGAACTTTATCCTCAGGTTACCTTTATGAACATGAACCCGCCCAATTAGAAATATTTTTAAGATTAATCGCATTCGTATATTTATAAATATCGGACTTATATGGAGAAGTTTACTACCCAAAACAACTAATAAATAAAGACTTATAATAATTATTTTTCCGGTTCGAGATTTGAAGATGATTTGAATTTTCGGTGGTCTTATGTAACTCTAATTCAAATTTAGTTCTGGTTGAAATTGATTATATATACACAGTTGAATTTGATGTTTCCGGACTGCACATCTAAAGGTGGGTAATTATCGTACACAATAATGAGTTTTATTATTTGATGGTTTGTTTGGCAATTAGTTTTTATCAATTTCAAATTTTTTTTTATCAATTTTCAAGTTATATTGAGATGCTGATTATTTGAACTTTTCAACTATCAAGAAAAGTAAGATTGAAGATAGAAAGACGCACCAATTTATACTGGTTTCATTCTTCTAAAATCTACATCTAGTTTTCTTACATGTACACCTTAATAATTTTAAACCCCTAGACATAAAAAACTTGATACATTTATCGAGAACCACACTCTAAATGCAATGCTTCATATAATTGCAACAAGATTACCATCTACATAATGATGATAGTATAAAGAATTGAAAAATGCGAAAGTAAATGAAATGAATACACTTGGAAATGGAGATATTACAAAACAATCCTAATGCCAGTCATGAAGCTTTAAAACCAAACCCATCTTGATTGATTCTTGATGAAGTTAAAAGAAACTCAATAATGTTTTCTCCAAGAACTCAAGAAGGCTTCTATCTCACAATATCAACTCTTATATATCAAAATTCATAATTTCAACATGTGTAGGAAATTGGTTTTTAAAAAAAAATTTAGTCACTGATGATATTAATAAATTATGAAGCTAACTTAATTGATTAATGTACTTCAGGTTTGAAATCCTGTAAATGTGTTTTATTTTAATCGATTGGATTAGTGAACTAATCGATAAATACATATCAGTGGCATCATCTTCATAAGCATCATTTTCATCTCCAAAATGTTCTTTATCATTGTACTACCAATATTATGCTTGTAAGATCTGAAAAATTAATTAATTAAATAAATATTTATTTAATATAAATGCAATTGAAGAGATTTTTATAGTAATTTGATACGGAGATATTTAACAATGAGCAATGATAGCTCAAATGGTTGAGTGTATGGAGTGGTGTTGAGAGAATGTGGATTTGAGTCATGTGTATGTCATTGGTGTGTTAATTGTATTATTTAATTGTTGATTTAAACTAGTATGTTTCTTGTTCTGATTGTTTATCCTAAAGGTGTAATGGCAATTGTATTATAATATACAAGTCTGGGAATTTTTGGGTGGGGTTGTTGTGGAAGAAAATTGAAGCATTTCAGGCTTAGTGATTGTTTTGGTTTAGGGCTGGATGAAGAGTACAAGCAGATGCTTTTTATATGAATATCGGACTTAAACCTATTTGAATTTTTTTTTTTATAAAACTATCGAAAAAGTTACGAGATTGGTGGTTAATCATAAGTGATTGTTTTATCATATGAAGTTGGTGTGATTCTATTAGCACACATGTCTTTTTTTTTTTTTTTTTTTTTTTTTGGTTTTGATACGTGGTATAACCAAATTTTATGTGAGAAAGAAAATGGGTATTGTATTTGTTATATTTGTATATTTTATAAATTTATGAAACGCATCGAGAGAAAAAGGAGGTGAGGGATATAAGATCCCGTCAAAATATTATGGATTTTAAATAATAAATAAAGAAATATCACGTCAACCTCATTTATTAATGTATTATTTCCTAAAACATGTAAAATTTACAACTTTTAATACTTCTAATAATAATTCAAAATCCATAGTTTATAAAACTGGAAATAGTATATAAGCATTCTCATAAGAGTTCACAAATTATTTTAAAACCATAAAATAATAAAACTCCCATGTTATCCCTGTTTCGTCGCTAAGCTTCACCAGAACCACCTGCAACAACATCATCTGCTCACGTGTACTGCGTACACGATCATCCCCAATCACAAACAGATAGGGTGAGTATATATATATATATATATATATATATATATATATATATATATATATATATATATATATATCATACAATCACATCAAAGGAATTTCCTCCTTTGACTCCATATCACATGGCCACAACCATGTTATCCGTGTTTTACATCTCTTAGTGAATACCTCAAGATGACTTGCTGCCATACCTATCGACCACAACCGATAGAGCACGTACGGGAAACCATTGCTACGGATCATACACCGTAACGCTAGGTGGAGTTCCCAAATACAAACATAGTTCGTAACGTCCCAAGACTACCAAACTCGTCAGCTAACTACTGAGGAGAGCAATCTATCTGTACCCATCAGTACTGGCCACAAGCAGCACACTCACACCGGCAACACTCGCCAATCCGAGCTCAACTCAAGGGTTCCTCGTGTTCATCCGCCATCCAGAGCTCAACTCGAGGGATGCCTTCTGAGCTCAACTCGAGGAATGCCACGTGCTTAACCCCTATCCCGAACTCAACTCAAGAGATATGTTCCGAGTTCAACTCAAGGAACACCAACAACCCACCTTTGAAGCATCACTAAAATCTTGTAGATCACGCATCCAAACATCAAAAACCCCAATACTGCTGCAGTAAAAATCGCTTGGCAGGAGACACATATCGTCAGGCGCAGCCGCTTGCAGACCGCCTGGTGGGAGATACGTAACCCAATATTGAGAATGTAATTTTTTAATATCTTTTACTTCTACATGCTTGTCTTCATTTTTAACATCTTTATCAGGGCTAGCTTCAATTTCTATATCTTTTGTGAGTTGTATTATGATTTTTTATTGTGGAGGATATTCTGATTCTATTATTTCATAATTTACAGTTTTCCAACTATTGGTTATCTTGTCTAATGGGCACATAGATTTATTACAGTTAAAAGGATATTCTAACTTATTATCTTTATTGTAATTTGAAAACTAATCAAAGAAGTATAAATTTATTTTGATTTAGATAATTATAAAATTATTCTCTAAAATGTTCAGTTTGTTATTTCGTAAATGCTTTAAAATACCACTCTCTTCTTTCTTTATTATATTCTGATTCAAAATCTTTTCTTATACAATTTTTATTTATTATGAAGGGCTCTTCTATGTTTAAAGTATTTAATATTTGAGAGGTTGTTGGAGAATTATGAGGGGATTCTGATTTCTTAAGATTCTTCATTATACAAGTTTTGTTAAAATTGGTATGGTATTATTTAATCCTCTTAAGTCTAAATTTATTGTGGATCCATCTATTGAATGTCTAAATTTATTGTTATCATTTCGAGATTTCTTATTTTTACAGATGATGACCTATTAATTTTTAATCTAATATATGTACCTTCTTGCACTATTTCTCTTATTTGAGTATTATAAATTTTTGGTTCTTCAATTATGTTTTCTAATATCCATTCTTCAAGGATTTTACTTACTAACTCCTCATGGCTTAGTCTTTTTGGAATTTGTACAAATGATTTTCTAAGATTAGCTTCCACAAGTATTGTCTCAAGTTTCGTTGAAGATCTTAAAGCTTTATAATTATAATCTATCTTTGTAACTTTATAATAAATTCTATAAATTATTTGTATTCGACCTGATAATTCATCTACATTCATTTGAAAATTGTACATATTTTGCATCACTTGTTTTATCATTTCTAAGATTCATAGAAAAAATTGGATAACAATTAAAGAAAAGCAGGATCATCACGTTAATTACTTTCTAATATTGCAATTATTGAATCATTAAATTTTTTAAGTCTTGTGTTTCTTAATATAATAAGTATTGGACTATTTATTTCAAGTCTATAGTTTAGCTTTGCTGCTACTTGAATTAATCCTAAGTGAATAAAATAATATCCATCTTTAGTATGCTGATCTAAAAGTTATAGTTCTAGAAGATTAATAATTTTGTTATTCTTAGTTCATGGATAACTATATTCCGCAATATGAATTTCTTCTTATTTTTTTACCGAAATTTATGTTATTTATATACTTCACATTTTCTAACTATTTGTATTGATCAATTATGTAAAGAGTTTTTTATTTCTGCAATTTGTAATTCTTATCTTTATTATATATCTATAACAATATATAAAAGGATATCCTCTTTTGTATCCACATTTTATTATTTCAGTTTTATCTTTAACTATTTTATAAATAATTTACTTTTAACTGTTATTTTAAAAAAAAATTATCTTAAACTATTATTTTAAAAACTTTTTTTAGATATTATTTTTTTTAATTTTATATTTAATAATTATTTTAAAATTTAATTATATATTTATTATTTATCTTAACTTAAATTTCTTAAAAATTAAAATATGCAAACACTTATGCGCGTAGATTTGATTAGTTTTATCATATTTCACATGTCTTCATACTTCACACTTCCTCAAATCTCTAACTGGAAAAAATAACTGCAATCACAACAGATGAACATTAAATTAAGCCTTTGCTATGAACCTTCCTCTATGTTTTATCTTATAAATGTAATAATTAGCCACATATGTGATGCTTTAAAAGTAATGATTAGTCGGAGACGTGATGTGATTACAATTCAAACTGGGTTTGGGGTCATTAGTGGGTGGGTGGGTGTTGAGTAGCAGCTTTACATTGGGGCATTAATACCCTTTATCAATATGTACTCATAATATATTAATACCCTTATAATATTATGCTCATGCTGGAATTGATGGTAAAACAACCATATGATAAATTAATTAGACGCGTCCTTCATTTGTATGCTCTCTTGTATGCTTTTTTTTTAATATACTTATTTAGCAATGCACATATAAATTTATATCGTTTTATGAGTCATAGATGTGATAGAAACACCTTCATTTGTTTATTTGGTAGGGATCTTTGATACCAAATATACATGTTATTAACCTTGATATATAAAGATAGAATGACCGGGAACACTTTATATATATTTTTTGTATGAGTTGGAGTACCTCAAATACTCAACTATACATATAAATACTTATACTTTGCCAGATAAAAAAATAGAAAAATTAGACGCGTCCTTAAAAGGTAGGTCAAAAGAAACACAAGTTAGGGTTTTGGTCTAAAACGATGAAGATAATGAAACTGTTTGTTGGGTGCGTGCGAAGTGGGACTTTGATTAATATATCCTCGTCCAAAAAATATTCAAAGGTTTTGCATTGATTCCAGGAAAGCTAGATTTTAGAATAATCTTTGTGTACGGGTGAGGTTAGGTGGGAAATATTCAGAAGAAAATAGATTCATTCATAATCCTATTTCTAGATTAAGAGAATTAAAAAACTAAAAGTAATCAACTCCAAATATAATTGTATAAAAGTATAAGAAATAAGTTTGTTAGTGTAAATAGAACGAATAAAATACTTATAGTTTAAATTACTTAAGCTTTATGATTTGTATTATTTACTCTAAGCTTGTATGTAATAAAAATTATACCAAGGTGCTCATTTTAAAAAAGATAAAAATAATTAGCTCTCTTTTTTCGGTTCGTATCACAAGATAATTCAAAACTTTCTAAAACTAACAAAAATCAAATAATGGAAGAGAAAATAAATAAAAATATTTAAAGTACAAATTCTTTAAAACTAAACTAGAATTCGTATCAAACAGTTAGGTTTAGGGTTTATATATATATATATATATATATATATATATATATATATATATATATATATATATATATAAATAAGAATTATCAATTTAATTATGGTGTTGTAGTTATCCGCGGCGTATAGTTTTATAAAAAAATAAGTTCCCATATTAAAAGCAGTTCAAAACAATAATGAAAATTTTAATTTTTTTATTTAAATCCCAACACTATGTGTATCACCACTATAATTGTTAATTTATATTTTTTTATTTTCTACACAAGAAAATCATTTAATATAATAACCAATTTTACAAACTAAAATAACTAGTCTCTATATTATATACTATTTTAACTTACTATGATTCTAAATTAGTTTGTAATTTTGAATTAGAAACTAAATTAAACACTAATTTTATGGTTACTAAAATTTTGGTAATTAATGATAGAAATCAATTTGAATTATAATTCACAAATGAATTATTTTTTTATTTATAATAAAAACTATTTTAAATATTAATAATGATTAATTTATAAAATAGTATCTAAATTACTCAATATAATGGATATATTATTTTTGTTTAAAAATGATTGCTAAGTAATGATTTTTTTTAGTGATTTGATAATGACTTTTAGTTTTCAAGTTTCATTAATTGAACTTTAATTTTCCAATAATTTACAAAACAATCTTTCTGCTAGTTCGTTATGATTTTAATGAATATGAGATTTAAAAGTCTATTATATACAACACTAGAACCATTAGGCCGATGACTTTATCGGGTCTTTTTTATTCAGCAAAGGATTTTTTTTCTTTTTCTCGATCAGCAAAATATATTAATAGAATGATGGGAATATTCTAACCTTTTACAAAAAAATTACAAAAGTTAAATACAAAGTTCTTCATCTTCTTAAGAAAAGGTTTTCTCAAGATCTAAAACCCAACATAATTATTGAGTTTGAAACCAAGAAATAACATACACAAATATCCTATGTGTAGTGTTTAGTACTAGAAGGAAGGAACTCTTCAATCATATATGTACTATATAGCTATATTTATACTACAACAAAGATTACTTTAGGCTAAAACAATAAAATTATTGCCTAAAACATGAAAACCGTGATCTAATCTTTAGGTTATGGTTTTCCGGCGTGGACTAAGTTGATGTAGTTACACGATTTTATATATGACCACATTTTCAAAATCGTAAATTTAAATTTTTGGAATGATTACAGTTTTTAACATGTAGTTTTTAACCTGTTTTAGATCACATTTATTACATCATTAGAAATGGTTCCAACCGTTCATAACAATATTGATCCACAACAAGTTAAGATAACTTCTACAAGTTCAGTTCTTTTAATTAGCCCATGCTTGCTTATACCCAAAGTACCATACTATTTGCATCCCTTGCATTGCTCTTTTAATTTTTGTATTGGACCTATGTATGATTTAATACCTGCATAGAGTGTACAACCACACACACTGTTAGACTAAAATATTTTCAGCTTTGGATTAAATGAGCCTCCATTGGTCATCCAAGTCACAAAAAATTTAAACATAGTATATAGGACATTGATACCAATTTGAAAATGAAAATGTTAAATTGGATAATTTATATTTCATCCATGATCATGTATTTAATTGTGCCATGCAAAAGAGTTTTTCTAGGTTTACTTTTCTTTGTTTGAAAATAATCCTATTTATTTATTCCAAACGACTCATATAATTGTTATCCCTAGAACCTTCCAGGTTTTATTGTGTTTCCCATTTAGTTGTGGCTATATTAGGTTAAAACCAGGAATTTTATTGTACACAGCAAAAGAGCGCTTATAAGTTTACTCATATAGCCTTTTTAATTACAGAAAAGATATTAATTAATATTTATAAATTCGACTTTTTGTTTCACCATTTAAATATCGGCTTATATTTTGATTCATAAATGAGTCTTCAAAATTTGGTTTCTTTGAATTTGAGTTCAAATGGCAAAGTCTTCTAAACTCATAATTTAACATGGAATCGTTATTGCAAAAGAACGAATTGATTTTCAAATGATAGTGTTGTTACTATCATTATTGGTGGGTGAATGAAGGTATTTTTAAATTTTCTTTAATTATAAAATGATGATTGTTTTTAACTATGGTCATATATAGATCAAAATGGATCAATCTGGGGACTCCAACTCTAGGTACTTCCACTCAATTAACAATTGGAGATGAAGTAAAAATGATATTAGTGGATTAGATATTCTTGGGCATTACAGTGAGGAACCCAGCATAATAAAATGAAAAGTCTCTAATAGTAGGTTATGGATGTTCATGTACAAAATAGACAGTAATGTAATTGGATAACAATGAAAATAGTTTAATTATATATGCTCAACAATTATTTTACAAGTATATGAATAATTGTGTGTCTCTATCTCTAGACACAAATATAAGAGTTAAACGTATAATTTACATGAGTTTTTTTTTTTTTAAAAAAAAACTTGTGTTTTTATCACCAAAATTTTCCTTATTAATTATCCAGAGCACTCGAGCATTTCAATTAATCTATATACATGTACACTAACAGAGCGTGCGTGCATAAAAAATACATACAATTGTACACTCCGACCAGATAGTTCTTCTCACACCTTTCTTTCCTTTTCTCTTTCTCTTTTTCTCACTCCTCTCTTTCTCTCTTTCTCTCTTTCTCACTCCTTCTGCAAAGCTTCATGGAAATGGAGCAGAACTCAGTTAAGCTATGAATTTTTCAATTAACCTGATCATGTTTCATTTTCCTGTCATATCACTGTTACTAATGATTAGATCTGTTATATTTACTTCTATACTTTTATCTCTCTTTCTAATCAACCAAAAATAAACAAAATGTTTACTTCTCTACTTCTTTGGTTGTTCTAACGGTGAATCTAACTTTTTTTTGGAACTGAGACCAATTTTTCCCTTCTTGTCATCCAGTCATAAGGACGCATACCATGTACGCCTTTTCTTTTTCGTTTTTACACGTAGAACCTATTAGGAAAGTAGAAATAATTTTGTTGAGATGACAATTTTTTTTTCTGGTTATAAAATCTATATTTGTGTGTGGTTTTTTTTCTTCCTGTTCTATGTAAGATCTAAAAGGAGAACAAGAGTGGTAAATCAAATTCATGTTCCAAGTCTTCTTTTTTGGTTATGATTCTTTTTGGTTATGAAATCTATATTTGTGTGTGGTTTTTTTCTTATGATTCTATGCAAGATTCAAACTAACAAGAGTGGTAGGTCAAGTTCATGTTTAAGTTTTCTTTTTTGGCTATGCTTTTTTCTAGTTATGAAATCTATATTTATGTGTAATTTTTTTGCTTATGATTCTATACAAGATCCAAACTGAGAATAAGAGCGGTAGATCAAGTTCATGTTCCAAGTCTTCTTTTTTGGTTATGCTTTTTTCCAGTTATGAAATCTATATTTGTATGTGGTTTTATGCTTTCTATGCTAAATTCAAACTGATAACAAGAGTGGTAGATCAAGTTCATGTACCAAATCTTCTTTTCTTGTTATGCTTTTTTCTGTTATGAAATCTATATTTGTGTGTGGTTTTTTGCTTATGATACTTTGCAAGATCCGAACTACAACAAAAGTGTAGATCAAGTTCATGTTCCAACTTTTCTTTTATGGTTATGCTTTTTTCTGGTTATGAAATCTATATTTGTGTGTGCTTTTTTGCTTATGATTCTATGCAAGATCCAAACTGACAAGAAGAATGGTAGATCACATTCATGTTCCAAGTTTTCTTTTTTGGTTATGTTTTTTTTTCGTTATGAAATTTATATTTGTGTGGTTTTTTTCTTATGATTCTATGCAAGATCCAAACTGATAACAAGAGTGGTAGATCAAGTTCATATTCCAAGTCTTCTTTTTTGGTTATGCTTTTTTTTTTTTGTAATTTGGTGAGCAATAATTATAGGTGAGAAAGATTTATGGTTTAATTTTATTTTTGATGATTTTTTTTTCTTCCTTCTTTGTCTTTGTCTTTTGTATCCTATTGCAAATATTAATATATTTCTTGGTAATAAAAAAACAAAAACATGGTTGATCCATCGATGCTGGGTTGATATTATCATCTGGATTATCATCAGTTACTTTGTGTATGTGTATCTTTTTTTTTTCCTCTCCTAATCAATGCTATATATATTGTTAATTTTTTTCTCTCTTTCTTTATTACAACCATTCTTCATTAAAATAAGTCATACTCCTAGATATAATACAAACAAAATGTGAAATCATGAAGCATATTATTCCATTTCCAACTAAACAAAGTGATACAACTAATATATATAACACACAAAAATTTGAAATCATATATATATGTATGAATTTCGTTAAATATAGTTATAACACTTTTGTTATGCATATATTTTATAATATCATTATATAGTACCCTATATCGTTCTTCTACCCACAAATTTATTTATTAATCTTTTAAGAACTCATGTTGTAGGCACCAATTTTGGAACCTGTAGATTCAACAACCATTAGCAAAACCAAGTCCGTGGAATATGCAGGTATATTAATTAGTATTTGAATATTCTCACTCTTCTGCTTTACTAGACTCCATTCTTCAACTTGATTCAAATTTGCTTTAGTAGAAGAAGAGTAATCTTTGATCACCTTTTGTTCTTCAAATTTGCAATACTTTGCAGAAGTCCCCTTGGACAAGCAAAATTTTGAAGCTTCTCCATTCGTCATCATTAGCGCAGTTCTATCTGTTATATCTGCGTTCATCGATATGCTCTTTTCAATTCTTGTATTGGCAGCTGGTTTCCTAACTGTTTATCTAAATGCTACAACCAATTGGCTAAAGAAAACCACGGAGAAATTAAACGCCAAGGGCAAGGAAATAGAGAGCCGCATGAATCGTGGAGAAACCAATAACCCTAACCAAGATGGCAACAGCAAAGAGGATCACAGATTGGTAACTTCCTCCATTAATCGCTGCGAAACTTCCAATTCTGCTGAAAAACGCTATGCACTTGATAACTGCTTTAACAACAAAGACAATGGGGACCAAGATTACAGCAATTGTGAGATTATCGGTTGTTCTATGGCTAAAGATTGCTACAACAACGAGGCATCAGGCTTACAAGATCTCAGCCAGGCAAACCTCAACATTTCTGAATCCGAAAATTGCTTTAACAACAAGAGCTCAAAATCACAAACTTACAGGAGGGCAAAGATTGGCAATCCTAACGACCCCGATTTCGCAATTCGTAATACCTACAACAATGAAAAGAACGGAGCCCAAAACCGGGATGATTACAAATATTTGCCCAGGGGAAACATTATGAATGAACACCAAACTCCTAATTAACATCCAAGAGAGAGAAAAGAGTATGGGTATGAAATAATGTTATATGTAGTATTCAAGACCGTTATTGTTTTCATGCAGTTTCTTTATCATGTATTTGGAGACTATGTTTATTTTGGTTTGCATGGGACACCATATAGAACTGTTTCAAGTTAATACCTATATGTCTACTCTTCTTTCGCTTATGATTTCATTCTTTTCAGTTTCACACATTTTTAAATGTGCATGACATGTTCTAAACCGAAAGTTCATTATAAGGATTCATCTAAATGTAATTAGTTTAGTTCAATTGAGATCACAACTGTTCTTTCATCAGTTGGAACTAGTGGGGTTGGGACCAAAAGTTAATTTACATTTATGAAAAACAATTTGTTGGAGTTAAAGTTTATTTTTTCTGTAGAAGGATTTAACTAACCTTATAGTTATATAATATATTTATGTAGCTGTTTAAAATAAACTCAGATCAAATCATGTTTAAGAGAATCAGTTTAAAGCACTATTGGTCTTTATGAAGTTTTATTTATTTATTTATTTATTTATTTTTTTAAATCAGCATTGCTCTTTGTAAGTACGGTACACTCATGATACTGATGGGAACTAATGAAGACGAACAGAATTTTATTATAGGAACTGATATTGATGTTGGAAAGTTGGTGACTATAATTTGATTTTAAATTTACCAAACCAATTTAAATTTTAAAATATCTGTCAATAATTTTGATTTTTTTCTCATAATTCACTATTTATTAATTTTATCTCTATTTTCATTTTCATTTCTAATAAACTGGTACAATAAAATTTTTACTAACGAACTTCTATCTCTCATTAAGTCATGCACCTGTTTACAATGCAAGAAATGAGAAATCACATGTTATATTTTTAACATGCACCTGATTAAGTCATGTTTGTTATATTTTGTATAAATATATTATACACCACACACACATACATACAAATAAGTTTGCTATTTATAATTTTTTATATATGAAAGAAATAACTGTCACTTACCTCAAATACAATTGTATAATTTTGTATCATTGCTTCTATAATGGTAAAAATACTAACCATTTCCTATTTACAAAAAGCATTTGCATCTTTATACATAATTTTATAATATATTGTTATGAAAATAGTATTGTTATTTTCTATAATAAAGAATATAAATTATAACAAGCATTTATAGTGCTCTAAAAAGGGACACTTTTATTTACTAGTAAAACAATTTATTTAAAGTTTATTTTTCAAATTTTTTATAATGCAAAATTATTTATTAAATTGTGCTAGTTAATTTCTTTTATTTTTTTAATAGATAATATTGTTAATCTTAAATAATTTTTTATTATTTTTAAGTGTGAATAACTTCTTTCGACATAAACAAGTGATTCTGATATGGTTAATATTATTCTACTAATATATATATATGCATTTGAAAAAATAATATATTATTTTTATATAATGAAGAATGTGAATTGATTTATCACTTTTCAATCTTATAACTTTGTTTAAGATATTTTATTATGAAAATAAATTAAATCCATTTAGATCCAACAAATTATCATGTTTCAAATATTTAAGCATTTTTCTTTCAAAACAATATAATGTAATGACTTTAATTTTTTAACACTAAATCAAAAATATCTTTATATATTTTATATTTCTCAAATCTAATTTGAAGTGTAGTAATTTTTTTATCTAAAATACATAAAAATGTAATCAATTTTAGATGATTCTTGAATAGATTTTACAAATACATTTGCTATTTATAATTTTTTTATTTAAAAAATAGGATAGGTGACTCTTATCTCAAATACATTTGTATAATTTTATATAATATATTATTTTGAGAATATCGTTTTTTTTATTTTGTAATAAAGAATATAAATCACAACAAGCATTTATAGTGCTCGGGCTTTAAGGAATATGAAATATCTACATACTGTAATACAAAATACATACATTTGCTAATTTTTTAACTTATATTTGGAGTAGAGTCATGTACGATTGAATGATAGTTTTGCATCCTTAATTTTTTTTTTATAATTTTTGTTTTGATTTCACCTGCTAACAAATTTATCAACTCATTTTATATATTATATGTCAAAGGTTGTGAATTTCATCATCTTTAATTCTAAGAATATGTTCTTGCATAGCTGGATTAAATGTTGTAATCATTTCGTTTAGATTCAAAAAATTTCATTAGCTTCTTGATGAATTTCATTGTTTTCACAGAAAGCTAAATTATTTTTACTAAGAGTTTTAGCAACTACAACAATTCCTAACAACATTTTTCTCTCAATCTCTATGTATTTGATCTTGAACATATTAGTCTATTGTTTTATTTTTTACAAATCTTATTTCCAAATCAATCCATGCATTATTTTAACAATATGTTCATTTGTTATTTCATGACTCTTCAACTGAACACTAAGATGTCTCCAATCTTTACTATACCTTTTAGTTTATTTGTAAAAGAAACAACATTGAATAATTTTGAAGCAAACACAAAAGACTTTATCCAAATCTCTAGACTAAATTATGTAATATGAAGAAAAATACCTAGCATATTTATCTCTTGGGAAATGTATATAGTGATGTTAATATAACCTTTTTTTCCTAATAAATGTCTCAACTTTGTATCAATATTCTTTTATTGGCTTGCATCATATATATTTTTAAGAGTATAGTTATCATTTAACTCTTCCTCACTATATATCACCAGTTTCAAAATCAAAATTTTTCCCATACTAACTACTTTTTCTCTATTGTTGTTATAACCTATTATTCAACTCTTTTTTTTTTGCTTTTTTTTTTCTAATAATTTTAATTGGCACATTCGTGACTAATTATTCCCTACAAAATTATAAAAATTTTCAAGTATTTTCTATAATTTTTTTTTTATGAAAAACACATTCTCATTGGATCTCTTATGGATCAATGTTAGTATCCTATTATGTTTTATGTGCGTGAATGTGTGAGAATCATGAATCTTAAGATTCTATAATAGTTTTCTATAATAAATTATTATTGCATGAAAACTACAAAATATCAAGCCAAGAAACCACAAACATCCTAAAACCCTAATAGAAGTTAGAGAAGTTTACGCATGGCTACAAGCCCTCATGGTTCAATGTTCCTTCAAAGTTCCAAGGTTTTACAATGCACCACCCACGAATAAGATAAAAAATTTACTAGAGTTATATGCCAGAAGAAAAAGGGAAATTGCTCTCAACGAAAACCAAAAACTGTTAGAATTAATTGAACAATTAATTTTATTGTGACTCATTTGAAATATTATGATTGGCCAATTTAGATTTAATAAAATATATAGACCTATTGGTTATCGTGAGAAGTTATAATAAAATAAAATAAAGAGAAAAACAAAGTTCGACCCAACTTGATGGACGTTGGTTTATAAAAGGATTAGGGTTTTGTCTCTCATCTATCGGTAAATTCGTCAATAAAAAAATTTAAATTATCGACAAATTTTAAGTTATGTAAGTACCGACGAAATAATTCGTCGGCAATACAAATTTAGGCGGGAAATTTTCTGCTCCTTTTACGGATGGATTTATTCATCGATAAATTGTCGATAAAAAAACTTAAATTATGGACAAATTTTACCAATAGATTTTAAGTTATGTAAGTACGACAGATTTTATCGACGAAATAATTCGTCAACAAATACAAATTTGGGTGGGAAATTTCCCGTTTCTTTTACCGACGGATTTATCCGTCGATAAATTCATCGGTAAAACAAATTTAAATTACCAACAGATTTACCAACGAATTTTTCCATTGATAAATGAAATTTTTTTTACGAATGAAAAAATTCGTTGACAATTCAACTTTACCGACTAAAACATATTTGTCGGTAAAATTCTGCCAGTAATTCCATTATTTTTTGTAGTGCTTATTTGTGGGTGGTGCATTGTAAAACCATGGAACTTTGAAGGAACGTTGAACCATGTGGGGTTGTAGCCATGCGTAAACTTCTGTAACTTCTATGAGGGTTTTAGGATGTTTGTGGTATCTTGGATTTATGATGTACACAACCTTGTTTTCTTTCTCTTCACAAAATCACAATCAATTGTTGTTTTTCTCTCCCTTTGAAATAGTTGTAGTTAGCTTTGGTCTCGTGAATGGTTTCATTGTTCACGTTAGTTTTGGGTCAATCTTTAGTGATAGGACGGGTAGTAGCATGTGGGTCAGCCTTGGGTTGTGTTTCTTCTTATTAGTAGCCTTAGTGGGTTCCTTTATTGCTCCACATACATACTAGTTTTTTTCTCTCACGCTTTGTGTGCATACGCATCTAAAAGCATGATTTTCCTTTCTTCCAAAACTTAGGACGTAAACCCCACACGTAAAGACATAACAAATTTAGGTTAGACTTTATGCTATTTATTTTACTTGGAGGGACCTATGGTTGCATGTGATTTTGTTTCCTTTTCCTTTAGTGCAATTTCACTTTCATGTTTTACGTTTTGGGTTGTAGGGCCATTCTTCCATAGCATATATTTTCTCTATATTATGTTTAGGTGGTTGTAGGAGACATGGTCCCACATAGTGAATTTACTTCTCTTTTTCTTAGCTTTGTCTTTTAATTACCACATGTAAGTTTAACTTTCTTTCCTAAGTTTTTGGTGGCTTTTCTTTCAAAATTGTTTGTGGTCTACATAGTATAGTCTTTCTTGATGTCACGTTAAAAAGAGGGTGTTACCTTTTAGACCTTTAGATTAATGCATTAAAGGATTTGATGGGATAGGGTTTGATTGCCTAGGGTATATGAGGGAGAATAACCATGAGTGGTTCAGGATTTGGTGAAAGCAAAGAATGGGTTGATACATTGGCATGTTTGAAGTGTATTTAAGTGAATGGTTTTGTTTAGAGTTGTCAAAATGGATAATCTGGCCCAACCCAGTTTGACCCATTACGGGTTGATCATTTAGTGGGCCAACCCAACCCAACTCACTTATTAGCGAGCCAAACAAATTTGAACCCGACCTGGTCCACCACGGGTTGGTGGGTTAAACGAGTTGGCTCATGGGTTCACTTAATTAAAAAAATACAATTTTTTATTTATTTTTAGTCAAAACTAAATTATAATTCTAATTAAAATCTAAATAAACTTTAATACAATCCAAATACAAACCAAAATCACAAAAATACAAATTATCTGTGTTGGCTAAAATAAACAAACTAACATGACCCAAATGCAAAGCCTAACTTAACAAAAAACACTTGTGTGATCCTTTATTTACGGGTTGGTGAGTCAACTTGGCTCACCACGGGTTGAACCTAGGTGAGCTGGGTTCTAGGTGAGCCGGGTCAAAAATCAACCTGTATTGAAATTTGTAAAAAAATTTCAACCCAACCAAGTCCAAACTCGTGGTGAGCCGGGTTGGCTCGCGGGTTCCAACCCATTTTGATAGCTCTACTTTTGTTGATATATCTCATGTGTTGATTGGTACATTGATGATTTTGATGGGACATTGTACTACTATATATGTGGACTCTTGGTTCTTTTCTCTTTTCTTTTGGTGTATTTGGGACTAGCTTTTGATTGTTCTTAGGTTTGGCGTGATAGTGTAACTTCGTTTGATCTAACTACCATTGGTTCAATTAGTTGCTTATGTGAATTATGTGTGAAATATGAATTTGGTTTTCGTATGGAACTTTATTATTATGCATGATGGGGTGGTATGCATTATGTTGGCAATCTATAACTTTGATGTGTTTCATGTTGGGAGTGTTTGGCTTCTTAAGTGCTGTGTGAGATTTTCCGTTCCTAGAGACTCAAAGATGACTCTTTCGCTTGTGTGAAGCAGTGAAAAGGGGTTCCCTTCGCCTATGTGAAGCAGTGGAAAAGGATTGGTTTGAGTACTGAACTCTCTCGCCTATGTGTAGTGGGGAGAGGAAAGATGCTTCGCCTTACTTCCTGCTCGTTGTTGAGTATAGTGTTAGGTGTGGTGGGGTAAGGGAGTATAGTGTTAGGTGTGGTGGAGTATAGTTTACTCATAAGTCCTTGAGGAATAAGAGAAATTTGTTTGTTGCTGCAATGGCCAAACGACTAGAACCGTCTGATTCTAGGAAACTAGATGTGTGGTGGGGTAAAAGATGGCAGAAAATCAAAGCTTTATTGTGATTACCATGTTTAAATGTTTTACTTGGATATGATGTTGAATATTATTTGCCATGTTTTGTTTTGCTAAAATTCTATTATATATCATTGGTTATGGTTAGCTTACCCCTATTTGTTTGTTTGTGTGTTTGTTGTATATGCAATGATCGGATAACGTGTGTGTTATATAGGAGCAGATGATATTGCATATGCTTTTGGCATGGTGTAGAATGATGAGAGGCTGGGGATGAACTTAGGATTTTATATTCTTTTATTAAGTTATTTTTCCACATAGGTTCAAGACGATGTAAATACCTTTACTTGTGTTCCTTATTTGAAATTTTTTAGACAATTTGAGGTTTTGAACTATGCAATTTACATTAAATTATAAGTTTTTTATTAGTACGTTTTCAACGATAATCATTTACCACCAAAAGTGTTCATTTTTTAACTATTTGTGACATCCCAAAATTGGGGTGTTACACCCACAAAGACACTTCATACCATAAACATGTCCAAAAACATTCCTTGAGATTATAAGGACGCAGATTAAGCACAAAATTCCACAGAATCCAACCAAATAGAGAGAACAGACCAAGTCCGCTCGCATGAGTCTCATGGCGGGCCAAGAACACTGCTAGACGGTTTTTTAGCAGAACCCCAAAAACACAAAAACAGTGAAAATAAAAGCAGACAAGAGGCAACTACGTATAAACACATCACACAATTACATATATTAATATTAAAACACGAATTGAAGCTCCCCTAACCTAGAATTCCTGCTCCCAACGTGCTCCTAGAGTGTTCCTTCTTACTTATCACGTGATTTCCCTTTGCCTCTACTAGAAGAACTCCCACAAGCCCTCAATGCTCTACTTAGGTTAGATTACGTGCTTTAAAAATTCTCACCAACCCTACTAGCTATATCACACACCTTTTGTTTTCCCTTTCCTAATTCACTCCCTCATCTCACTTTTCAACCTAATAAAATTGATTGAATAAAAAAAACGAAAATTAAAACCACAAGGTTAATGGCCATCAAATGCATTTAACATGGTGATTTCTCAACCCTTCTAGCTTCTTTTGTATGACGGCTAGGGTTTTTTTAGCATCTCCCATCATGGCCAAAATAATCCAAACGCAAAAAAAGAGAGACTATTTTGTGCTAGTCAAGGTTCAAACTCATATCCACCCAATTACCAAGCAATACCAAGCATATGCGCAACCATCAAGCCATTACATGTTTATGACATTTCATGCACACATATAATTGTAACACCATGCCACATGTTCATGCATGCACACAAAATAAATCAAATAATTCAAATATCACACTAATGGCACATATAGGACTCAAACACAAGTCCTCTCAACACCACCTAACACACTCAACCACTTGAGCTACCATTGCTCCTTGTTATAACTCTCCGCATTAATTACTATAGAGATCCCTTCAATTGCATTTATATTAAATAAATATTTAATTAATTAATTAATTATCCTAGGTCTTACAAAGTATATCTAATCTTGTGAGATGAGTGAGCCAAAAAAGTTGAGACGCATGGCACTTACACATTGTTGATTATACTTTTTAGCAATGAGTCTTCCTTCTCTTGAAAAACAAAGTTCTTTTATAACCCAGCCACATTACAAGCCCAAAAGACCTTAGTGATCTTTTCCAATCATGTGTACATAGTTGTTAGGAATGAAAATACAAAGCCAAGTGGACAATTGCAAAGGATGCTAAGAGACCACTTGGGAGGATACAATTCTACACTTAAACAGAAAATCATTTGGGAGAACCTGTGTTTGATCTTTAGCTTTGAAAACTGAATTGCATTTGTGTCAAACTGATTTCATTGGTTCCAATTCAAGTACTTGATTGCATTTCTCTTATCTTTTCGATAAAGTGTGAACTATAAATTCCTAAACCAACCATTATCAAATCTTTTTGAACCCATTTTGTCGAACTGTTTCAAGCTTCGCTTGACAAGCAAAGAATTAAAGTTGGGGCATATGATAAGTGTCAATTATTAGTTAAATTGCATATCATTTAGACATTTATCTTGCACTAAATCAATGTAAAAATCATTAGAGTTGCCCTAATTTTACATAATTATAGAATGAGGTGATGAGAAAATAGAAAAAATGGAATTTAATACATTCTGTGTTTTTTACAGGTAAAATGAAGTCAATTATAAAGTTGGTGTTGAGCCCCAAAAGTTGCAGCTCAAGCCAAAAGATGAACTGAGAAAGTTAAATTTTAAGTCTGCGGTTGAGCAACGAAATTTGGCGCTTAAGCCACATTTTAAGAAAACTTCACTACAATGAAACGTGAAGCTCCAAATTTGAAGCTTATCACGAAAAGGAAACCTCCAATGCTGAATTACAAAAGATGAACGCCCAAGTTTGGGAAGAAACCCGCTTTGGAAGGAAACTTCCATGGCTAAACTTCAAGATTTGGAAGTTAGAGCAGCACTTTAAAATCTATAAATACAAGACGTAACCCCTGTTATTTTCATGCTGATTTTGGATGCCAACTTAAATATTAGTTCTATAATATATTCTAAAGAGAGATACACTTATATTAGTATAGTTCGTAGTAAATATATTGTAAGGCTATGGAAGGAAGGATGCTTCTCCATGTTCATCTTGTATTCATCATTATGAGCAGCTAACTCCCCCATAGTTGGGATTAAATGTAACTTTTAAAGTCTCTGTATTGCACTTGACTATATATCTATTGTGTTCTTGTTTTATATGTTGGTTACTTGGTTTGTATTTCACTCTGTGGTGATTTGGCCAATCATCGCACCTCATCATCACTAGATGCAAAGACATCTGATCTAATGTTTAGATCCAATCAAGTAACCTGACCCTTGGCATATACCCAGTGGCGGATCTTGACAAAAAATGTTGGAGGGGCTTAAGTAATATAATTTTGAGATTATTAAATTCGATCATTAGTATAATGTTTTAAGAAATGAATTCTCTAACTGAATTGATAATTAGTCTAATGCTTCAAAATATGTGAAGAAATAGAGTTTATCTTCTTTTCATCAATAGTTTCTTTTTTATCACTTTTAAAAAATGAATTTATTCTTTTATTTTTTATCGATATACTTTTCTTTTGTAAATGACATTAAAAGATAATTTATCATAGTATTTTTTTATAATTGAGACACATAATTATTAAAAAAAAATATTATAATCAAGTCATAATTAAAAATCAATCATGAAAAAACACATAATACATTATTTCTTTTTCTTCTATATTCATAAAAAAAATGAATATACAAAAAAACTCATGAGATAAAAAATAATATTTTTCGTTATTGAGACAAGAGACAAAAAAGGGATGTGATAAATGACAAATGAGAGCAAAAATAATGAGTTTGTTTCTAACTTTTTTTTCTTCAAGAACAGAAAGAAAACATATGAGAGTAAGAAATGATTATAATATTAGAGTGAGAAATTATTACAATTTATGAAGAACTAAAAGATAATGAGAAAGAAAATAAAAATTATCTTAAAAAATATTTGGCTTAATTACTCTTTTGATTCATGTTTTGGTTTAAAAATGTTAAATTGATCCTCTAGTTTTTAGTTTTAATTTGGTCCCAATTATTGAAAAATTGATACAATTTGATCTTTTACTATAAATTTCGTTAAATTTTTTAAAACAAATCAATGACTTTTTTTTTTATTAAAATTGAAACTCTTAATATATGGTTTGCTTTGTTGGTGTAATTAACATTATTGTAGGATCAATTTTTGAGAAAGAGAGGAACCAAAATAAAATTAAACCTAAATATTTCTATTCTTTATTATATTTAATTTTATGTTTTATTATCTATTAACACTAAATTTTGTACTTTATAAAATAAATAGAAAAATACAAAATTTAATTTTCATCAATTTTTAAAATATACTACCTACAATTTAATAAATTTTAAATATATATATATATATATATATATATATATACATATATATATATATATTATAAATTAAAAAAAAAATTGGGGGGGCCGGGGCACCTCCCTGCCCCATTAAAATCCGCCACTGCATATACCAAACATAGATATGCGGACTCAGTTGGTGTAAAGAGTCTTGTTCTCAAAGTAAGGGTTCCTTCACTAAATTGGGAAATCCTATGTTTAACATCCTTAGGTTCTAACACACAAACATGTGGTAAGTTCTACAAATAAGCATACTTCTATGAACAAACAGTAAGATAAAGAACTTAATATATAGATAATTAAAGAACTTAATATATAGATAATTAAAGGACAATACACTTGAAATTAAGAGGCTAAGTTTAATCCCAACGTCCATCTCCTCTTTCGTTTATTTAGTTTATCCTTATCAATATAAAAACCAAACATCTCCTGTTTAATTGTATTGGAAAAGTTGAACCCTAATTGGCGTCTCAACGGTGAAATATATTTGATTGTCCTCCTTGAAAGTAATAAGTATAAACTTTTTTGTCTAGCAGATTGGCGTCTTTTGGCTATTACCTGAACTTTGAATTTTGTAAAGTCTTATGCACGAAGATTTAAACTATCTGGAAAGTGTAAAATAGAATATTTTAATGTGGTTGCAACTTCAAATTCATTTACAAAAGTAACAGAAATAGCAGAATAGGCATCTCCTTGCCATGCTTTTGAAATGAGAACACTGCAAGGACTTAAAATGAAAAGGCACATCACATCACTCAGCAATGCAAACTTTATATTGATGGATCATATTATGTGATACTAAATAATATAGTAATATACGATCAAATATATAAAAAACTGAACTAAAATAGGAGGGATGCACCTAACCTTTGTAGTAGTGCAAAACAAAGATGATGCTTAAGAGCCGCAGTAGCAAGCCGCTGCAGTTGGCCCTCTCCCTTAAAAAATAAATTTAATATCGTGTGGACCAATGATCCACATATCAGATATTAAATTGATAAGAACAGATACTACACTTGATCTTAGCCAAAAGGCCGAGAAAGGTATGCTTTAAACTCACCAAATGTTGAACTTTTATATTCTGACTTTCAGGTTGTTGTCAGAGTCCTCACCGATGTGGGATTTGTCACTTAATTGATATGTTCCAGACGTTGTTCAACCATTATATTGTTCCCATGTAGCTTACATTAGATTTTCTTCTCAGTTTAGTCAAGCTTTTTTTTTTTTTTTTTTTCACACGAAGTTTACTTTTAATATATCATCATTAGATTTTCTTCTATAACTCTTTACAATTGGTCCTAACCAAGGACTGCTTTGGAAAACACAATTCATATTCATACTAACACCTTATCAATAAAATAACTTTCGAAAATGAAAAAGTTTGAGAACAAGGTTTAGCTATGCTATTGAATATTTTAGATAAAAACTTGTATTATTTTAAATAAATCTAATTATATGTATACTTGTGATATATATATATATATATATATATATATTATTGTGAGATGTTTTTTCTCTTAGTGGAAGGGTATATGTATTGTTAGATGTTTTGACATTAAACTCCATGTTTATCTCATTATAGTTAAGAATCCGTAGGACTAATTTTTTTAAGAGTGTTTTTTTTCATTCAAAAAGGTTTTGAAAGAAATAAATATTCGAAGAAGTTATAAAATTTTAATAAAGAAATAGTAAATATGGGAAGTTTTTTTTTTAATATTATCATTTTGTTTACTAAATAGTGTAAATATTAAATACAGCCTTAGGTTTTTAACTCCTAATCCCTCAAATTCTTTTGGTTTGTGTTCTAACCAAAAGGTTCAGAGTTTGATCAACTAGAGCACTCTTGTACCTCTCCTTCCTCAGGGTTCTGTTTTATGTCCATCTTTTCGACTCCTTGGATTCTTTTCTTCTTCAATGCTTATCAATTTTTTCTATTTAATTCATGTATTTTGTCATGTTTTGGACAATTACTCGAGTTATCAACATTTAACTCCTCATTTACTACCTCACACTTCTATCTTAGCAATCCCACTAGTATTGGTCTAATCGGCCTTGGGCCTAGCAACTAGATCGGCCTTGTAGTAGTTAAAGACATCAGACTTTGGATAGCTAAATACCATATTAGACTTTGGGCAGTTAAAATTGTGGTTCTGCAAATCATCCTTTTAAATAATTAATTCATGGTCGATCTCCTTGATTTTCCTACAGTTGATCTTTATAAGGCTAAGTACTAAGGTTGATCTTCCCGTGGTCGACCTCTATAGCCAATTTTTCTAAGGACGATCTCCTTAAGACCGAGTACTATAACCTTCCTATGCTCGACCTTTGTGTACAACCCTGAGGTCAATCTCCTTGAGGCTAAGCTCATTTCAGTTGAGCTTTGTGGCCAACCTCCTTAAGGTTGAGAATTGACTACGATTGATCTCCCTAAAGTAGAACTAAGAAAATGGAGCGCATGATGATTTTGGCGAATAGATCATGGTGAGAAATGGAAGCAAGAGTACGAATCAAAGCGAAAACAAAATGACCAAGAAGATGTACTAATCAACACAAAACTCTTCTAAGACAAGTAGTAAATTTAAGGCATAGCCTTGCAAGGTGGAATAACAGTTGAAAATGAAGTAATTAGGGTTGGTAGTGTCGACTCCCATATTGATCTCTATTAGGGAGAAATCATTTCATAAATCGGACGCAAAGAGGAGTTTGTGGTGGTTGCTTGGTTGTTGGAAGCCACACTCTTCTTCTAGAAAATCTTACCTAATCTCGACATGGTGTGCCATGGGAAGCAAAAGCGTGGAAGATGTCAAGGCGACGAGTTTGAAAATGACGAGTAAGAGAGAGAGAGAGAGAGTCGATTAGCAACACATGACAAGAGGGTGATGCCTTGAAAAATAAAAATTTTAGGTGTCAGGAAGTGTTTTACTGAAGCCCTACGGTAGGCGCCAAAATATTCTAGCCAAAAGGTTTAGAGTCCAATCAGCTAGAGCACTCAAAGTGTCTTGTCCCTCTTCTCCCTCAAGGTTCTCCTTAATGCCCATCTTTCCGACCCCTTGGATTCTCCTTCTCTTCAATGCTCATAAAATTTCTCTATTTAATTCATGTCTTTTGTCATGTCTTAGACAATTACCTGAGTAATCAGCATTAAACTTCTCATTTACTATCTCATACTCCTGTCTTAGCAATCCCACTAGTATTGGTCTAACAACTAGATCGACCTTGACCCTAACAACTAGATCGGCCTTTTGATACCCTTTTGGAAGTTAAACCAGATCAGACGTTGGGAAATTAAAGACCAAATCAGTATTTGGGCAATTAAAAACCATATCGGCCTTTGAGCAATTAAAGAACAGATCGACACTAACACCACAGTTTGCAAATACTATCCCACTTAACACATTCAATCTTCCTACCTTCACATTCTCATCCCCATAAAAAAATCTCTTTGAATCCTCTCAATTTCTTTTTCGACAGATTTTGGTAATTTAAAAGTGATGACAAATTAAAGCAAGCAAGTTCTATCTGAAAAAGATAAGTGTTTACCTTTCCATTTGGCTTATCTCTACCTTATTTTCTCAACTACACCTTTCCACATGCCTTTATTTTCATAACACGATGTTAATTAACATGATCATTTAAAAGTATATTTGAGGTAATAAGCTGATATGTAAATTTATTTGGATCTTAGTTATTTATTTCTCCATCTTACAAAATTGTGATGTAAATGAGTTTAAGACTGATTATGATTGTTCTAGCCAAAAGGTACTGAGATCGATCACCTAGAAACACCATGGGGCCCTTTTGTCTTCCCATTTTGGATGTTTCAATGTCTTTGTGTCTTTATCTTACGATTTTTCAATTCCATAACGTCATGCCTCCTTTGATGAACATTAATTCTAATAATGGCCATGTCATTCGCTTATGTCCCCACGAGTCCTATTTGTAATGCCGCTTGGCAGGACTGGCCATTGGGCCAATGGCAAATCGGGCATTGGACCTATAACCATACAACCCCTCAAGCATTAACTTCTAGGGGTGCCTTAATCTGGCCATACCTTAAACAGTTATCTGAGTTATGAGCTTTAATCTCCTCATTTACTATCTCATACGCCTCCTTACATGTAGGATAACTACACATATTTGGAAATTGTTTGATTTTGCGATTTTTGGAGAGGGATATCTTTTGAGTATCATAAGTACAAAGATACATTTTTGTCAATTTTAACACGTGTTTAAATAATTTTTTGACAATTTGATGTGAAAAATGTTATTGTCAAATATTGTTGGGTTATAAGTTTTTGGTTGGTATTGTGGTTATCAGGAAATCTTTGTGGATTTAAATTTTTGCGGGTGGTATTTGCTTTTGTTTGGTCTTGGGAGAGAGTCCATGAGGTGGGTATCGTTTGTTTCTTCATCTTTTTCCTCTTCTATTTATGTATTGCTGACTAAAAGAAAATACATAAATAATTATTTATGGGTCTCTTTAAAAATGATTTATTAGAGAAAAACAACAATAATAAGATATAAGTCCAATGCGTATAGAAGTTTGACACTATCTTCAATCCAAAGTTAAGATAATAAATTTACGAATTTTATTCTTTATATATTGTTTAATGTTCTTATGTTCAATCAATCTAAAATTTAAATTCTCCTACAAAACAAACAACAACTAACATTTGGCAATAAAAATAATAATATAAGATTTAAACTCATAGTTAAATTTTAACTGTAATCTTGAACATGATATTAAATAACTCACTTAGGAAACACCCTTATTCTGGAAAAGTATTCTCTGTCACTATATGTAGGTGGAAGAAGATGATCAACCACTCACTCCCCTATTTTAAAAGTCGATCTTTAAAGAGACTTCGTTGTTCATCTTCAACCTCGCCATTGCCCTATAATTGCATACAACTCCTCTCACGTTAGCGATGTGATGCCACGGGGTGGAAAGTTTTACATTTCCAGAATCATTTACAAACTCCCATATTTTTAAAATATTTAGTATCTCCTTCTAACATCACACATCATTTTTGTTTTGTTACATTACACATCCCTTTAAAGAAAATGATTGTAATGATGACAAAAAAATTTAAGTTTGTGCAAGTTGTTTGATAATACCTCGTACAAGTGTAATTTACTCTACTTGAGTAATAATCTAGCGAAATTGTCTCTCAGAAATTTTCAAACTTGATTTTAGGTTATCTTGTTTTGTTAATCTATTGTTCAACTACATGCATGTGTTTTATACTACCTTTCCTCTTTGTAGTAGACAAAGACCCGTTGTCATCGCCTAGTAAAACTCCACGTTGCACCATGATTAAGCATACAGTATCATGATTAATCTCTTATTTTAAGCATAAAACCATTCCCATTTATCCTAATTATATACGTTTCCCTTCCCAGGTAGCACAACCCTATGGTCGGAGATTATATAATCCAAGTCAATACTTATAACTGTAAACCTATGGCAAGAAAAAGTTGACCAGCATTGATTATTGCACGTGCCACTGCACTGCGCATATAATTAGCTAGAACGTCTTTATGTATAAATAACTGCTGATGGATCAAGAACAGATTTATTGGAAAAACACAGTATCAACGAGAACTTCATTCATTTTAACGGGACATGTTTGTTTGAATTTCAGCCTATTGGTCTTCAAGACAAACTTTCGATTCTAACTGATGAATCTTACCAGGAAATTCATCGTATAGGAACACAACATCATAATATATAAGTCTAATTCATATAATCGATGAGAGATTTAAATATTGTTTATTAAATATGCTGAATTTTTTTTTTATACAATCACAAACATTTGATAAAGAAATGTTGAAAATTGTTTACTGTAACATCTCTACAATGTGTTATGAGCCATTGTATCCATCACCTGGTATTTTCTTTATGTTCATAGAAAGAAAAAAAAAAGTGATAAAACAAATCCATAGTTATCTGTATCTAATATAATAGTTCGGCTTAATTAAAGTTAAAGCTAATCTGATCTGTGATACAAATCACGTTATAAAATTATATTATAGTCTGTTGCTGTTCTTCATTGCTGGTGCAACAAATGCACGTGAAGAGAAGAAAAAGATCATGTGCATCCCATGATGTCAGAAGCACTTCTCTATATAAACAACATTTCCTTTGCCATTTCATTCAACCAAAACTCTGCGTTTGAGATTGAAGAACTCATACTCTTCAATATCACAGTCAAAACCAAAAACAAATCAAGACCACCCTGTTATGGCACACCTGAACCAGCCATTCACAGTTACTTTCCTTTGTATCCTTTTATCTCTTGCTGCAGTTGATCCATCTTTGGCTCTGCATAAACCCTCAAACCAAAACCAAACAATGGCTTACATAGAGTCCTCTTGCCAAGGAACAAGGTTCCCTGATCTGTGTATACGTTGCCTAGCCAGATTTTCAAATTCCATCATTGATGGCCCTCAGCACTTGGCCCATCTTGCCCTTTCGGTGAGCCTCTTAAGGGCACTAAAAACTAGGGCATACTTGGCAAAAGTGGCAAAGGAACTTGAAGAGTTCAAGAAGGATAGAGTGTACCTTACTGTGCAAGATTGTGTGACCCAACTCAGTGATAGTGTTGACCAACTTTGCCAAGCCATCAAAGAACTTCGCAGGATGAACAAAAGCAGCATCATAGATGACAACTTCTTGTGGCACATAAGCAACGTTGAGACATGGGTAAGCACTGCCTTAACAGATGCTAGCTATTGTGTTCAATCTTTCCCTGGAAAAAGGATGAGTAAGAGGACTGCTACTATAAAGTTTAAGGCACAAAATGTTGCAGAGGTCACTAGTAATGCTCTGAATTTATTTCACAGATATGCTTCTAGTTACCATGTAGCAGCTGGAACCACCATCAAACCCTAATTAACATATGCTACTATTTTTTTATCAGTCACATAACATATGCTACTTAATCTCTTGTTTAGTCATGCGAATGTCACATGGTTTGTTTTCTTTAGGTTGGTTGACATGAATTGTCCTTAGCCAAGAATAATATGCATATGGACGTGTAAGTCAATGTATTCATTGCAATGAGGTTAAAACAAGTTTTGTTTGTTATACAATTTAATTGATTATTCAATGTAATTGCGACTGTTACAAGTCAGAAATAAAAGTTTTTAGTTTTTCTTTTATTTATCATAGTGATATAAAATATTTCAAAAAGTTTTGTTGATATATAATTAATCTTCACAAATATTTTGATTTACTATTTTTATTGTTGATAATGATCCTAATATTGAATAATAGTTTTGATGATGTAAATAATTGTAAAAAGTTCGGAATCCTTAGTGATATTTAAATATTTGGCTTGCTTTGTTGAATGATTGTGTCTGTGCAAGCATATGCATAGAATAGCTTGAGAGATTAGTTGTAATGCTTTAAATAAGTCAATAAAAGGTTAGTAATCAACTTAAATTAAATCTCAAATTTTAATCTCTTAAAGACATAAGTTTTGTTTAGAGAAAGAAAATAATCTATGTTAAGACAGAAAACTTAGTAATTATACTTCCATTCGGTTAACTATCTTATTCGAAAGCTATCGCAAATATTATTGATCAATTATTTACTGTTTTGAAAAACAAAAAAAGAGAGTTCCTCATGTTATCCATTAAGATCACTGGATTAATTAGAGTTAATTAGAGTTGAGATGTCATCGCAAATAGTCAACTGTTGCATCAAAACATTGATTAATTTGATCTTAAAATTTACCACGGTAATTTAATGAAAAATTATTTATTATCTCTTTCTTGGCTATATAACTAGAACATAAAAGCAAAAAAACATCATTATCTTTGTTAAGTAAACTTAATTGTGGGTAGTTGTATTTAATAATGTTGGTATAATTCATTAGTTATAGTTTTGGCAGTGGTGTTGTATTTAATGAATGTAGTTGAAAGTTCTTGTCAAAGGGTCAAATAGTCCTTGTACTAGTGGTCAATGTAAATACAAAAAGTTATGATATACTGAGTGTTTATCCATACATATGTTTGCCAACAAATTGGCATCAAAGCTAAAGAGCTTGATTGTCTAAGTGCTTAAGAAAGAGTGTTTGAGAGTTTGAGCGAGATGACCAACCTTGCAAACAGTATGCCCTTGTCTAAGTTAATAAAAGGCATCATCTATGACAATTGGAGTTTACAAATGAAAGCCCTCCTTGGTTCTCAAGAAATATATGGGAAGTACTTAAAAATGGGCACCAAGAACTAGTGGATATTGAAGAACAAACGATTGTCCAACTTGTTCCATTGAGAACAACGCAAGTAAAGGATAAAACATATCGAGTTGTCATTGAGTCTGACTTTGAGAGATAGCAAATGCTAAATCTTCAAAAGAAATGTGAGATATATTGGAGAAGGCTTATAATGGAGATAATCGTGTAAAGCAGGTTAGGCTTCAAACTCTTAGAAGCAACCTTGAAAGCATGAGGATCAAAGACGTCGTATGAGTTGTCAAGTAGTCTCTTGTGTTGAGACCATGGTGAACCTACTTGGAAGGAATGGAGAAGCGCTGCCCATTTGTCGAGTGGTGGAGAAAATCTTAAGGTCGTCAACTGACGACTTTGAGAATATTATATGCATAATTGAGGAGTCCAAGGACTTGTCAACTATCTTGGTTGAAGAGTTTGCAAGGTCACTTGAGGCACATGAGCAGTAAAGAAGGAAGAGTAATCTCTCAATCAAGCACTTGAAGCAAAGGCAACCATTAAAGATAAGAAGACTCCTTATACTTAGAACACTCAAGGTCATGGTTGTAGAGGTAAAGGAGGATATGAAAACGGTAAAAAGCAATTCGGTAAACAAAACTAGTGTGGCCGAGGACAAGGTAGGGGTCGTGGAGGTAGAGGCCGAGGAGGTTAGTCAAGCAACAAGGAGTTGAGTGCTTTAAATATGGGAAGTACAATCATTTTTTGCCAAAGATTGCTATAGTTATGGGAAGGTCGGGCATTTCGCGAAGGACGACTGGTCTACGAGCAAGAAGGAAAAAAACTTCCTCTTTGAAGATGTTGAGGAAGAAGAAGTATTGATGATGTTGAGGAGTTCAAGTGTTGACTCAAGTCCGAGTTGTTCTAATAACTCGGTTTGGTACCTTGACACAAGAGCAAGTAATCACATGTGCGGGACGAGAACCTTTTTAAGGTATTGACATGCGAAGCCTGGATGATTTGTTTCTTGAAGATTTGATGAAGCTTTGTTAAAGTAACTTGAAGTCATTGCTTTGGAATCATGCCTACATTGATGAAGTTATGAGGATTTGATGGTGCTCATGTTGAACAAGCCTTGAACGCGTGCCCTCCATATGGATAAATCATTAGGAAAACAAGCTTGAAGTTTGTAATTCTCTTTATAAACCATTTAGCATTTATTATATGTATAAGGCCTTTATTATGTCTTTTAATCTATTGAAATATTTTTCAATAGGTTAAAATGTGTCTTTTAATCTGTTGAATGGAGTTTTAATAGGTTAAAATGTTAGCTGCAGTAATCTTAAATTGTGAGTTATTCAATCAGTTGATTTATTTTTTAATCGACTGATTTTACTTAAGTTAAGTGAAATCAACTGATGGATTTGAAAATAACCTGTTGAATTTCATAACAATTTGACTATAAGAGTTGTATTTTTCGAAAGAGAGGTAAGAAGACTATTTTTAAGTGTGAAACTATTCTGGAAACTTGGGAATTCTCTCTCTTTCGTGATCATACAGATTGCAGCTGGTTAAAGTTGATCTTGGATCAATTCTTGGAGCATTTTGCTTAGTTTTGAAGCTTGGAGAAGGTGTTTGTGGTAGGCAAGGCTTTGCTACCACTAAGGTTTAATCTTTCTCAAGCTTTGTGTGTGTGCTTGGTGGTTTTTCAAGTCTGCAAGAGGTGTCTTGTTGTGCTGGTGTGATTCTTGTGTGATTCAAGAGTCTTTTATGTGTGTTTTTGCATATTTTGAAAGTGTAAGGGTGTAAACTTTGTAAATATTTTGAAATAGTGCAAAGTTAGGCTCAAGTTGCCTTGAAAAACTAGATGTAGCTCGAGTTTGAGTGAACCACAGTATAAAAATCTTGTGCACCAATGTTTTTCCTAACCCTTCTCTCTTGGATTATCATTTAAAGTTTAAACAAAACTTGGATTTAAACCATCTTTTTTTTATATTCTTAAGTGTTTTGTTGGCATCTACAGCATTGAGCATGTTTGTATAACTCATTGGAACTTGTCTTGATTGATCTTTTACATTGTTCGTGCTTTAAATCACAAATATGCATTTATATATTTTTCCCAATACTTATTTTAGGCGACTGTTTTTATGATTCAATCGATTGATTATACCAGTACATAATTTGTTTAGTAAAATCAATCGACTAACTCTATTTTTGATCGGTTGAAAGTGTACTGTCCAGAGGTGTTTGCATCCAAACTTGGTGATCGAATTGATTCAATTTAAAAAAGTTTTAAACCTTCAAAGACATCCTATTTTTTAACTAGCCAATTCAACCCCCCCCTTCTTGGCATTTCAACCATTTCAAAACTTACAATTGGTATCTAGAGCTAGGTACTTAAAATTAGCTCAAGTAAGATCCTACATAGACCCCCTATGTTTAGTGGCATTAATTACCAATTTTGAAAAATTAGGATGAAAATCTTTATTGAATCAATAGATCAAGAGATATGGGATGCAATCATAAATGGACCATATACTCCTAAGCATACTGTTGGAAATGTGTAGGTTGATAAGCCTTGGACTTGATGGACTGAGGAAGAAAGGAGAAAAGCTCAATATGATTGCAATGCTAAAATATCCTCACGTCATCTCTAAACATGAATGAGTTTTTTCCTGTCTCACAATGCAAGAATGCAAAAGAGATGTGGGAGGTTCTTGAAGTGACTCATGAAGGAATCAATGACGTGAAGAGAGCAAGGAAGCATGCCTTGATTCAAGAGTATGAGCTATTCAAAATGCAACAAGGAAAGTCTATAAGACTCAGGAAAATTAAATAGTTAATTAAATAATTATTTAATAAATGTGGATAATAGAAGCCTTTAAGGCATTTAATGCAGAAGGCTATAACGTGGAAAAGTACTAGCTTAAGTGGTTGAGAGTACTTAATTATGTGAAAGGACTTGGGTTCAAGTCTTATGTATGCCAATTGTGTATTATTTTAGATTATGCATTATTTTGATGATATACTTGAATGCTATACGTGATAATAAAATCCTAAAATTGTAGGAATTATCATAAATATGAATTGGTTGATTTGGTTGTGCATTTGACTTGGTAATTGATGGGTTGTGGGTTCAAACCTTGCTAAGAACTAATTAACTCTCTTTTTGCCAAATTTTCCTTTCGCATGAATATGAAAGGGTTAGAAACCCTAGCAGCCGAGGTAACCTAAGGGTTGGAAAACACTTGGTTATTTACCATTGATCAGCCTTAATCTCCATTTTAAATTAAAATTCGTTTTAATGACTTAAAGGGTAATTAAGAGAGAGTTAATTTTGAGAGAGAAAGGAATTAAAGAAAAAAGGGCTGGAATGTGTGTGTGAGGGTTTGGCAGAGCTTTTCCAGAAGCAATTCGCATTGTGTGGAGCAAAGAGTTGGAGTGTAAACCATCGTTGGAGAGGGAGCAAAGGCAAGGAAGTTTTGGATTAGAGACACACACTAATTCGAATTGGGAGCAAGGATTTCAGGTAAGGGGAGTTGTTTGTCTATGTTTTAAAATGCGCATATGCTGTTTGGACCTTGCCTGAGATAATTGTATAAAAACTCTATGAATTCGCGCTGATTTTCGAGGTTTCTAGGTTTCTGCCCAGAAACCGCCTGGCGGTAAAACCCGTGCCGCCAGGCGACACATATACTTTTAACTATGTTCTTGATTTTTGACATGAACCGCTTGGCAGGGATGAATGTCCGCCAGGCGGTGTAACACTATTGCATTTTTTTGTTGGCTTGCAGTTTGCGCAGGGGTCGTTGTGCTTTTTGAATGCGTTTTGTGAATGATGCTATGTGTTCATAATATAAAACTTTTAGAATTGGGGGTTTGATGGTGCTGTGAGAACTCTTTAGAGAATTATCATGGATAGTGGTGGGGTTTTGGAAGAGATGAACTCATATTTGAATTATCGTGGTCAGTGTATGGGTGGGTTAGATAGGCTAATATCATGGAACGTTGGGATGGTGAATCATGTGTGGATTATCGTGTTTTATTCAATTGATGATTTGGGTCGAGTTTTGGACAGTCTAGTTGTATCGCAGGGCAGCAACCTGGAGGTTATTTGGGTTCTGATAGACCGCCCGGCGGCGCTTAGCTTGCTGCCAGGCGATGACGAACACAGAAGCAAACTCTGTGGCAGGGATGAGCTGGTCGTGAGAGAAGCAGTGGCGAGTGGATTGGAAACAAAAAAAAAGGACTAGTGAACTAGAAAGAAATAGAATATTGAAATCTGGTGTAGTTGAGAGACTAAGAGAACTAAGAGGATGGGTTCATTAGAGGTAAACTGATTTGAAGTATTGATTTTGCATTGATGAGAGATAAGGTGTAAAATTGGTAGAGTATCATTTATGGCTTTTTGAGATTTTAGCTGAATCATAACAGGAGGAATATGATTAGAGGGATAGAGGTTAAAATGTGTATTGAGAAATCATTTAATTGATGGTGAATCCTAGACTCTCGGGGAAGTAATGATATAAGGATTTGAAGGACTCATTTCAAGGTAATACAAGATTATATGGAAACCAGTAGGTACTAAGTTGAGATGAACAGGGTTGTTGGGCATGTTGTACAGCAATGAGTTAGAATGGTCTAAAAATGCAAGTGTACGTATGTCAAGGAGGAATCACAAGGTTGATACTTATATCTATACGAGAGGGAATCATATGAAGTGTACATAGAACCATGAGGTTAGGCAGGAATGAAAGAATCATGATGTCTTGGATTGGAATGATGATTGGGGTAAATCAAAACGAGTTTTGGAGTGCATAACAGTTAGGGAAAGCTTCTGGTATATCGCCTAGTGTACCATCCCGTCCGGATATTACTAATTTTTAATAAAATAAAGAAAATAAATAATAACGTCGCATTTAAAAATACCTCATTTCCCAAAACGCGGGAAATTTAAACTTTTATAAATGCAAATGATAAAACCAAAATCCATAATTACAAAAGTGGAATAATCCAAAAATGTATCAAAAGAGTTGACAACTTATTTCCAATAACAGAAAATATATATAAAGGTAAAACTCCCAAGCTATCCCCTCTCCGCAACTAAGCTTCACCAGAACCACCTGCATCAACATCATCTGCTCACGTGTACCGCGTACACGATCATCGCCAATCACAAACAGATAGGGTGAGCTTAACAGATAAAGCATATAAAAATGGCATACACATATATAACACATATATATCGGCAACACGTTCATCCCCCAATGAATTCCATCTTTTAAATTCATACTACCTGGCTACAACCAGGTTATTCGTGTTCTACATCCTCTAGTGAATACTTCAAGATGACTTGTTGCCATACCTATCGGCCACAACCGATAGAGCACGTCGGGAACCATTGTTACGGATCATACACTGTAACGCCAGGTGGAGTTCCCAAATGCGAACATAGTTCGCAACGTCCCAAGACTACCAAACTCGTCAACAAACTACTGAGGAGGGCAATCTATCTGGACCCATCCGTACTGGCCACAACCAGCACATTCACACCGGCAACACTCGCCAACCCGAGCCACAACTCAAGGGTTCCTCGTGTTCATCTGCCATCCCGAGCCACAACTCAAGAGATGCGATTCCGAGCCACAACTCAAGGAATACCACGTGCTTAACCCCTATCCCGAGCCACAACTCAAGGGATACGTTCCGAGCCACAACTCAAGGAACACCAGCAATCCCACCTTTGAAGCATCACCAAAAAGCCTCGTAGATCACGCCTACAGAGTCAACAACACAAATATTGCTGTAGTAAAATCATCTAGCAGGGGACACGTATTGCTAGGCGCTGCCCGCTTCCAAACCGCTTGGAAGGTATAATGAGTCGAACCTTGGCTCACATTCAATAATTAAATTTTGGGAATTTAATATTATATTTGCGCTTAAAATTGTATTTAGTTGCATATTATATTATTGGATGTTCTTGAGTTTAATAATGCAACTGTAATTTAATTTAGTTCCTTAAAAGTGTAAATAATGAAACTTTTAATTCATAATTTAAGTCCCAAAATCATAATTTTGGAGAGGAATAGTTCAGGTACTAAATATACCCCCAATTCTCATGTTACACCCCCCCTTTTCAATTGGATTATCTATTTCTGAAAAAACATATTTCTGGAGCTAACTACACCCCCTGTTTTCAAGTTTACACCCCCTTCTGTAATTAGACTTCAATTTCTATTCTGCAGCCCTCCTTTTTACTAAGCTGCACCCCTATTGTCACTTAAGATCCAGTCCACCAGATTTTGCCACGTGCCAATCCTTCACTTAATAAAATAACCACTCATAGTTTGCCACATCGTCAATCCTCCACTAATTCAAATCACCAATCAAAACATGTCACCTCATCACTCTCTCTCCTTCACACAACCAAAACCCTAACTCTAATCTCCTTCTTCTCTCTCTTCCGAACCAACCCACTCCGCAGCCGCCACGACCACGTCCGGCCACCACTGCCCACGCTAGAAAGCCGCCATCTGTCGCGCCCTCGTCAGAAACCTCGCCACCGTTGCCGCACCAATGGTCTGCGACAGTTGCGTCTTCTCCGCATGTCCCGCAGCCACCACCACGCCAGGACTGCACTCGCCGAAACAGCGGATTGCGTCATCCTCTTCGCGCATCCTGCAGCCACCACCACGCCGTGACTGCACTCCTCGGAACAACGGACTGCATTTTTTAGCACGAAGCCGCCACACCATCTTCTTCCTCACGCCTCCCTCTCCGGCAAATCCCGCGCCTCAGAAGCGCCTCCATCTTCTGCGACTCCATGGCCTCCATCGCCTCCATCACTCCTCTATACTCGAGTTCGTGAAACCCGCATAAGTCGAGAATAGTGCAACACCATCGCGTCCATGAACGAACCAAAATTACCATTGCAGATTTGCCATTAATATCCTGCGACCTTCGAAACCCACCTCTACTCGTGACGCACACTACCTGCACTCGTTCGAACCATTCTCGCAACCATCCCCTCTACCTACCACGTTCACCAATACTGGAAAATAGCAATAGATCGATTACGCAGTCAAACCGGTGGCCATAATCGGAACCTACGAAAAGTCCCTTGCGGCAACCCTCACGGCAGCCAAACGCTAATTGCAGAAAGGGATTCTGATTTGGGAGAGAGACTGCTCTGACACGTGACAGCCTTTCGTTGGACAGTCCACGAGTCAGCAGTGTGGTCCAACAAGCTATTTTACACTATATCTGACATGTGGTTCCTCTATAGAATCCTAAATTGCCTAAAAGAGGAAAGAATCGTCTGGTGGTAGTTCATCACCGACAATTTCTGGAAATTCCCAGAACAATAAATTAAAAGGAATAAAATATCAATCATGAACATACTAAATTCAACATACCAATCAAAATTAAATTAATCGATGCATGAAATTACCCTATTTAGCATGCCAATCAAATTAAAATTAATCATGTTCATACCAATTCAGCATACCAATCAGAATTAAATTAATCGACGCATGAAGTTACCCTATTTAATATGCCAATCAAATTAAAATTAAAGTTAACGCGTAAAACTGCCCTAACTTGGATTCCTTTGCTAAAAATGGAGATTATTGGGAGTTCCTCTTTTATCACTCTCCAATTTCGTATTCCTCTGACTATGACACAAAGACAAGCACAAAAACCCTTCTTCTCACCTAAAATTTGTCTTTTAATGATACCTTAATTGTATATTAATGAACTAAAATGAAAATTGCCATTAACTAGAGTTTAATTACCATTCAAGGTCTATTTAGTGGCTGTTTTCCAACCTCCCTTGCCCATTGTCAACTAGGGTTTCTCTACCCTTTCACCTTCATGCCAAAATAATTTTAGCAAAAAGAAATTAAATTTGTATCTATCAAGGTTCGAACCCATACCCACACCAATGTTAATTTCCTACACAACCATTCAACCAATTCATGTTTCATGATATTTAATATAATTCTATGATTATATTATCACTCAACATGATCAAACATATTATTCAAAATAATAATAAATTAAATAACACACAATTGGCATACATAAGACTCAAACCTAAGTTCTCTCAAATAATTAAGTACTCTCAACCACTTGAGCTAGTACTTTTCCACGTCATATAAATCAATAATTAATACCTTAAAGGCTCCCACTACCCGCATTTATTAATTAATTATTTATTTAATTATTTAATTTTCACGGGTCTTACACCTAGCGACACGATTGTGTGTGCCAGGCGATTCGAGCAACTTGACACGTCCCTGTAACCATTGGCGACTAGCGACAAGGTATAACCTGCCAGGCGGGAGACCTGCAACAAGAGGTCTGGAAGGGGACTGGCGCCTGGCGGCAAGGACTGAACCGCCAAGCGGTCTAGACTGGTTTCGCCTAGCGGCGCTTGGGCTGCGCCAAGCGATGATGTTGCTGTTAATGACTTGTGTGTGTTGCGTTTTAAGCAATGATGCTATACTTGGATCAAGAGATGTTGTGCCATGAGCGGGTAGGTTCATGGATGGTGGTTAACATGTGATGATATGAGCGGGGAGGTTCATATCCAATTACTCTCGCGTGGGGATACGAGCGAGGTAGATTCATATGTTCCGTGCTCACGCTTGAGAGATGCCACGTGTGGGGAGGTACGGGACTGGTGGATCACATATGTTGGACTACAGGCAGGTAGGTCCGTAGACCAGGACTACGAGCGGGAAGGTTCGTAGAGCAGGACTACGAGTGGGGAGGTTTGTAGAGGCAGGACCACGAGCGGGCAGGTTCGTGTGAGCATCATATTCCCGAATCCAAGGCTAACCATTTGTGTGATTTGGAGACTAAGAAGTCTTGGGGTTAAGGTCTTGGCCAAGAACTAAGTAGATTGAATAAGATGGGTGTATGACTTATCTTGCATATTATATATGTTATTTTTATTTTCTCAGCTCACCCTTTCTATTTGTGTATGGCGATGATCGTGTGATTCGTTACATGGGAGCAGATGTTGATACAGGTGATGCTGAGGACGCTCAGGCGATGGAGTGAGGGCTAGCTGGGATTAAGCTAGGATTTTATTTATGTTGTCATTTATTTTTTTGGATTTTGGAAATTGTAAAGTTTTAAATACTACGATTTTAATAATTATGGCACGATGTTTAAATATTTTAACCGCGTTTTGGGAATAATAATATCTTGACTTTTTAAATTCTTTTCTTGAGATATTTATTTATTTAAGTAATATTCCTTAGGGGTGTTACAAAGTCTATAGTGGATGTACAAAAGAGATTCACTCACATAGTCAACCATCTCATAAGTTTGGGTAAGGAATTTGACAAAGAGGAGTTAAACATCAATGTGTTGAAGTGTCTTGATAGATCTTGGCTACCAAAGGTCACAGCTATTTCAATAACAAGAGACCTATCCACATTGACTACAATTGCATTGTTTGGCAAGCTAAGGGAGCATGAGATTGAGATGCAAATGCTAAATGAGCTAGAGTCAAGTGAGAAAAAGGTAAGGAACATAGCTTTGAAGACTAACACTAAGAAGAATGATGAACCCGAGGATGGGGTGACTGAATAAAGTGATAGTGAAAACTTGAATCTCCTTTCCAAAAGGTTTGGTAAGTATCTAAAAAAGAAAGGTAGCAAAGGTAATCTCAAGAGGTATACTTCCAAACGAAATGAGTCAACTTCTAATTTCACTTGTTATAATTGTGGAAACCAAGGACATATCAAGATTGAAAGTCCAAATGCTAACAAAGAAAAGGAGAAGAGTTTTGATAGGAAAAAGGAGAAGAAACCAAAGCAGAGACGTTCGTACATAGCATGACAAGACAATGATGACTCTACAAGTAGTTCTTCACAAGATAAGAGTGAAGAAGCCAATTTGTGCCTCATGACTGGTTATGAGTCATCCTCTTCATGTTAAGTAATTTCTTTAGACAAAAATGACTACAATCAATTGTTGCATGATTTTGAAGAGTTACATAATGAAGCAAACAATATTTCTACATAAAACAATCGATTGAAAGGTTTAAACAACTGGTTTGAAAACATATTTTGAATATTTGGAAATGATTTACAGTAATTCAACCGATTGTTTTGGAAATCAATCGGCTGAAAAACCCTGTGAAAACTGCACAGTTTTAAAAAATTAATTAAAATACCTTTTGAAAACCTATGCTAAGTTCACAAGAGGGGAAACAAACTTAGAGGTTGTTCTTAGTTCTCAAAACTGTGTGTTTGGCAAAGCTGAACTTAGTTACAATTCTACTTTCCAAAAAAAACTAAGTTTTCTAGTTTCTTTTCAAAAAGTAAGCCAAATGAAATGTCATTCATTTCTTGCAACTATTGTATGCAAAAAGGTCATGTTATTAAGAACTACTATGCTAGAAAATATGATGTTCCTAAAAGGGTCATGAAATGGATCCCAAAAGGATCTAGAAAGGTATAACCATAATGGACCAAACCTATCAAAGGGTACCAAGTAATCCAAATTTATTTTGCATGTCATAAAAAGTGATAAGAAAGATTTGTGGTACCTTGATAGTGGTTGTTCGAGGCATATGACAGGTGATAAGACCAAGTTTACAAAGTTGGAGTTGAAAAAGGAAGGGTTTGTAACCTATGGAGACAACAACAAAAGGAGAATCCTTGGAAATGGAGTCATATGCAATGGAGACACATCCCTCTATAAATAGAGATGTTTCCCCCCTATTAAAACCACTTTGAGATGTATAATGCTATACTGCCAAAATTAATTTGTGCCATAAATTTGTCTCTTAGTCATTGCTAAAGCCTTCCATCAGGTTATTCTAGCCAACCTTCTCTAGTGTTGGTCCAACCTCTCTAAGAGCACCATTAACCACCTTCATCATACCACCATAACCTCCAAATCGAGAGCTTGACCCATCATTTACCTAGCTTTCATGCCATTTCCACCTTCATAGTCACCATCTTCTAGCTTTGGCCCAACCTAGCTTGAGGAAGAGGCTATCAGATACCATATTACAATATATAGAAAATAAAGACATGACAGTAATATTATTGAATTGGAGTGAAAGTTACAAAGAAAACTCACAAGAAAGGTTATTATATAATAGAGTAGAAAAGAAAACTTATAAGAAACTAAGAAAAGAAAAGGAATAATGACATAAATAACTGATCCAACAATTTTCAATGATATCTACACCATATCGAGACTAGTAGGTTGTCGGCTTAAGGCTTTGCCACCCTATTGGTGTAAGATTCGAGAAATTTAAATAATTAAACAAATAATTATTTAATAAATGTGGGTAGTGGAAGCCTTTATGGCAATTAATGGTAACTTTCATGATGTGGAAAAGTACTAGTCCAAATGGTTGAGAGTACTTGATTGTGTGAAAGGACATAGGTTCAAGTCCTATGTATGTGTCATTTGTGCGTTATTTAATTTTATTATTTTCTTATGATATGTTTGGGCGTGATACGAGAGTATAAACTTCTATATTTATAAATATTATCACAAAAGATGACTTGGTTGAGTTGGTTGTGCACTTAAATTGCAATTGTGTGGTAAGGGTTCAAACCTTGGCTTAGACAAAATAACTTTCTTTTTGCTAAAATCAATTTTGGGCATGAAGGTGAAAGGACACCAGAACCCTAACCTAAGGGAGGCATGTTGTCAATATCAAAAGAAAGGAGTTCTGAGCAATTCTTAATTGAGCAAGTAATATCCAAGTTATGGGAGTTCCACTTTGTGTTTTAATACTAATTAGATGATTGCGTGATATGTTTGATGATCATGATACATTGCCTACTGTTTTCGCTTGGGTTTTCTTCGTATTTCTGGAAATTCCCAGAAACCTCCTGGCGACGTCAAATGAACTGCCAGGCGACGCATGTCATAGAACCCATTTTTTGGTGTTTTCCTATGAACTACCTGGCGACGGTGCGTGTTTTGCCAAGCGACGCAAACTGGCTTGGCCAGTTGTTCCTGTCTTGCTTGCGTTCTAAGAATTTGTACTGCTTGAATTGGGTCCTTGCGTAAAAATATAAGATTGTTTATGTGCTTATGTGTTTATGGGACTGAGATTGGATGTATGCGTGACATGTTTATGAATCCGTGAATGAATTTGGGGATTTAGGGTTCACGTTGGGGTTGGTGATGAATAAGCATTGAATTTGTAATTTATGGATGTGTTGGTGTTATGGAAATAATGTTAATATGAATAAAGTATGAACCTTATATAATGTGTGCACTTGAAACTATATCAGTATGATGATGGGTACTATAAATGAGATTGTTTGGGGGTCACGACGGGTGTGGGGACATCTCGAGTTGATTCTCCAAGTTGCGTTCCTTTGGGTTTTGCGGATGATTTTTGCAGGACTTGGGTTATTTGGCAAGGGTTTTATTCCCTTGGAACAGGTGAGAAAGCAAATGGTAGTGATTATATGGGTGGGTTGAAGGGGATGAAATGCATGAAATAATTAAAGGATACTTAGACAAAATGTGATGAATTGTATGCTTTGAACTGTAATTTTGTGTTCGCTAGAATGTTGATCTATAATGGAGATCATAGGTATTCATTGGTAAAATAATGTAGACATGATTGTTCACTTTGACATGTCTAGTAAAATATTACTATAGTACAAAGCCCAATAATTGTTCTTATAAAATCTTGTAGGAAACTTGGAAAATTAGTGAAAAGATGGATTAGAAAAAAAAAGATTGAAGTTCCAGTATGCCAATATTGTATGGGGTTGTAGAACTCCAATTGACATGATTTTGGAACGGGGTGAAAGTTCACGTTCTGAAATATAATTTTGGCTTAAAAAACAATAATTTTGGATGAGTGGAACGAGAGTTATGACTATAAGATAAATCTGGGCAGAATGGGTTTTTTTTCTGAATTTAGGTTAAGAAAGAAGAAAAGGTGAAAATGAAAAGGTGGAAGGAAAGAATCACTATTTCCAAGAGAGGCTACACACAAATGATGAGGAAGTCCTTTGATACAGCCAAGGGTTCTTGAATCACCCAAGAATTTAGGAGAATCACTCTCACTAATAGATAGAAAAGATAATTTCTGAACAAAACTCAATCTGTTTTATTGATAAAAATGGTTCAGCTTATATAGGATCAGAATTACAAAAGACCCATTAATTGCAATTACATCCCACTTAAGCTAATAATAATCCACTCAAACTAGTAATGATCCACTACTTAATGAGTGATTGTAACTAAAATTGTCGCAACCAAAAGTCATCCAAAAGCATTCAGCAAATGTCCTCTTGGTCTTCTAAAGGCTGGTTCTTAAGTTGGCAAATAGGCCCTTATTACAACTTGAAAATAAAGCAAAACTAAAGCCCTTTAATTGGTTAACCCAAAACATAATTTGGTCAGCCAATTTTACAAAGCATTGGGTCCTTATTTAACCAAACTAATAAACTACAATAACTTGGTATATTAGTCATTCTCCATTTGGCCCATGATGCAATTCACAACCTTGGTCTTTTCTCCTTGAAACTTGTGCTTGTATTCAAATAATATGGACAACACTTTTTGTAGATCTTCTTTTTCTTTCCTTGCTCTAGCCATTATCATAGGTCCTCCAAGTTCTTCAAGTGAACCCTTGCTCTTGTTCATTGTCACATCTCCATCAGTAACTATGAGGAACATGGTGGGAGGAAGAGAAAGATCCTAGTCAAAAGTCGAGTAGTTGAATAACATGGTGCACTTAGAAATGATGCAAAAGCTGAGGAAGGTGTTTGAGTCAATGAAAAGGAAGAATGTTGAGAAACTAGAGGCCCTATAGGCAGAAAATGGCCCCTTAGCGGGTAGAGTCAAACCATTTTAATTCAAACAAGTGCGAAACGTGAACCCACCAAGTCTAATGTCAATACCACACTGCAAACTAAGGTTGACAACCACCTTCACTCTAACCCACAACCATTGACATCAAACACTACCTACGGAAGTCTCACACATCGCCCCCCCCCGTCCCCACCGAGTAGAAGACCCTAACACTAGATCGATATCATAACATTGCCAACCCAAACGAGCATGTGGACATATACATGTTGTAAGTCATTTTGTACGCCTCATTGGATGTGATACTCTATCGTGTTTTCCCCATGTCATTGAAAGGACCTACAATAAGTTGGTTCACGCGATTGTCGTCCCTTTCCATAGACTCATTTAACACTTTAGTCACCATGTTTAGAGCATAGTTCGCTACGACCAGACCACATCACCTAACGTTAATTGTATTGGTCATTATAAGGTAGAAAAAGACCTAGTATCTCAAGTCATTCATGGAGAGATTCAGTAAAGTGACCCTTAATAGAAGGGGCCTCAATCCAGATGTGGCCATGCACCATATGGTCATAGCCTTAAGACTTGGACCCTTTTTGGAAAACTTATGCAAAAAGTTGGTTATGGACCTATACGAGCTATGGCAACGAGCAACCAACTTCATGCAGCTAGAAAAGCTAAGAGAGTTCTAAAGCCAAGTGAGAAACGAGGCACATGTAAAGAAGAAGTTGGTAAAGAAGAGTCGTTTGACACCCATCCTCGAGGAGGCCACACGACTTACCCAGAGGGCCTAGGTTCTCTAGCTACACCCCTCTGAATGCCAACCGAGCTAGGATATTAGAATGAATAAGTTCTTAGCACAAATCTTCTATCACTAGTGAGGCACACCCGACCCCTCTGGATGCAAACCAAATACAAGAAAAAATTGTTTTATGGAGGTTTGTGTTTACATTACCAAGGGTTAAAACCCCCACTAAGTCATTTACTTAGGGATACAGTTTCCTCCATTAAACCATTCCTTCGGAGTGTATTTGCTAAGGTTTTTTTGAACCCCCAAAAATTGTAATCATTTATCGAGATTTTTTATCCTTTAGTATTTAAGGCGGGGGAGGGGGTGTTAAAGCCCCTGTTTAATTATGTATGTTTAAAACTCTGGGCAACTACCATGAGTTTTGAAACCTCTGTAAAATACCATGAGTTTAAGAACATTTGTAAAATACAATAGGTTTCAAAACCTCTATAAAGTACCATAGATTTTAAAATATTAATATTAGTTTGTGTTACACATTTATCATTTATGCATTCATAAATATTTTTTTCAACCACAATTATTTATATTTCATGTACATAAATAGGTATAACACTCATCAAATTGACAAGTTATATATAGATAACTAAATTTAAATTTATACTAAAATATAACAAGTATACACACTAAAATTCAAATTCAAGTACAATATGAGTTAGGAGAAACTAACAAAAATTTTCATGAAATATTACAAATGAAAACCTAATATATGGTTCTCAAAGCACAAAATGGTTCAAATAACTTCCAGATTATATTAGATTCTTCAACTATCACATATGATCCTCTCGTGTCCAGAATTTGTTCTATTAGTTGGCACACTTCCTTCATTAGAAACCTACAACATAAATATGTACCATAATTAGAAATCTACATGGTTCAACCCAACAGATTTGAGCACACAATTCCAATTTGGTATGCAAACTTTAGAAATCTATCTAGGGTTTGAAATAAGCTCTAAGAGTCTGGTATGAGCGACTCATTTCCCCTCTTATAGGCTTTGGACCTGTATAAAGCAAATGTGATCCATCATTGTTGCTTTTTACCTTCGTTGAAGGGTGTATCTATGTTCTTATCTATATTAATGATATCATTCTCATAAGTTCTTCCTCTATTCTATTGCAATATGTTATTTGCAAACTACACCCAATTTTTGCTCTCAAATAACTTGGTGATCTTAACTTACTATGATATTGATTCTATGGATGATAACATCTACAATTGAACTTTTGATGATATTTCACTTATTTACATTCTTTTAAATTAACATATTATGAAGCCATATTAAGCACATTTAAAGTAACTATTCAAAAATACTTAAAAAGAATTTTCAAAAGGCTACAAAAGAGCTTGAAAGGCTTAAGAAACTTTAGATAAAGGAAAGAAAAATTAAGAATAGAATTTTGTATTTCTCCATAACATCAATAGTGGGGATACAATGTGTGTGTGTGTGTGTGTTTGTGTGTGTGTATCAAGGACAAAATAAAATTGTCCTTATATGCATAGAATGAGTCACCCTATTGTAACAAAATGCATATAGATAATAACAAAAAAACATAACACATATACAAATAAATCTAAACAGAAATATATTCCTAATAGTCCTGCTCAAACTTAAAGGTTATTGAAAGTAATCAATAACATTAAGTTTGTCACACAAAAGGCAAAAATGAGATTGAGGGGGGGTTAGTGAGAAGGTCAGCAATTTGATTAACAACAGGAAGATGAGTGACAATTGAGGATTGATTGAGGACTTTTTTCACGAACAAAGAAAATATCATGCTCCATATCGTGCTTTGATTATCATAAAAAATGACTAGTGTGGTATAACAAATGTGAATTTCCTTGAGAAAGGATTGTAACCAAAGAATTTAAAGGCAATCTATATTCAGACTTAACACTGGAATGGGCAACCAATGTTTGCTTTTTAGACTACCACAAAATCTAATTCTGTAAAAAACAAAGATACAAATATCTAAAGTGGACCTTCTATCATTGATAATTGAAGCCCAATCAGCATCACAATAAGCATGTAAGGTCTAACAACCTTTGTAAACCATGAGATATAGAACCTTTTTAGTAGTGTAGTATGTGTTTAAAATCTTTTCAATGATCTAATAGAGGTCGAGCCATGAATTGACACACTTTGTTGACACTATAACTGATTTCATGCCTTGTAATAATCATATTGTAAAGCACCAATAATAGAGCGATAAAGAGTAGGGTCATCCATATAATCTGAACCAAGCTTGGACAATTTGACTCCTCCTGGAAGACGAATAGAGACACCCTTAGGATCAGTCATGCCAACTTTATCTAGGAGATAACAGATATATTTTACTTGTGATAAAATAATAGAACTATTGAAAAATCGTTTTACCTCTTTGCCAAGAAAGTAGTCAAGATCACCAAGTTGTTTGAGAGTGAAAATTGGGTGCAGTTTGCAAATAACATATTGCAATAGAATAGAGGAAGAATCTTCTTTATCTATGTTTAAGCTAAAGGAGTCCAAATCCTCCCACGTAGGCATGAAGTTTTCCTTGTTATCATCATAATTTTTTCTTCTTATCCTTATTTTTGTTATCTTGTTTAGGACATTCTTATATGAAATAGTTTCTTGCGATCAGAGTATATTATATTTTCTTTGTACTCTATGATCTCAACGTTTAAACTTCTTCTCTTTCCCATATCTTTCATGTTTCTTTAGCATGCTCTTGAATTTGTTGGTTAGGAAAAGCAACTCTTTATCATTGTTTGACTTTGAATCATCTTGTTCATCATCTATAACCTCAGAAACCTTGGCTAGGTTAACCCTTTTAGGTTTGTGAACCTTGAGAGCAAGATTCTTATTTTTATTCTCTAAGCAGCAACACCTATTCATGAATTATGAGAATTTCTACAAGCTCCTTCAATATATCACCTTCAAGTCCTTTGAAGATCATAGTGTAGTTTCTTAAGCCCTCCATTGAGTTGGAAGAGTACTTAGGACTTTTCTATGGCATCATATCTATCAACTTTGTGATCTAAGTCTGTTGATGATTATCTTAAACCTTTCAATCATGGATTGGATGGTCTTGTTCTCCTCTATAGAAATTATTTCATATTTACACTTTAGCAACATCAATTTGCTTATTCTTATTTCTTTAGAACTCTTTTGTGGGATAAAGCTAGACCATATCACATCTCTTTTAACACATGTCATGCAATGAAGTTTTGATCGTTCTTCTTCATATAAAGAATAAAATAAATGTGTCTAGTTTTTGCATTCAATCGGTGCTTGTATTCCTAATCAACATTGCATAATTCATGTGGCATGTGCTTACTACTAGCATCATAAGAGAATGACATACCATTCTAAACAACATCAAAGTGTTGTACTCAAGAAATACAGTCATCATAAGCTTTAAGTAGTTGTACTTCTCAATTGAATAAGGGTGGACAGTTTTTGGTTTATTCATTATTCTCCTTAGTGTTTATCAAAGGATTGTGTCTCTATGTTAAGAACTAACCATAAAGGCTAGTTATGATACCAATTGTTGAAACAACTGACTCTAGAAAGAGATTTGAATAGAGCATGAGACTCTTTTCTCATAAGACTAGACTAGATCATTTAGAGTATAAGAAACACAAATAATAGAACACAACTTTATACTAGTTCATCCAATTTCACAAGTTATATCTAGTACCCATTAAACCAATATCTTAAGAGATTCCACTAATCAAATAAATTATTACAGAAGCACACAAAATACCACTTCTAATTACAACAAATACATAAATCACTTTAACATGCCCCCTAAACAAAGACCACACTAAACAATATGTGAACAAACTCTTAAAGAGAGAGCAATCTAAGCTCATTAGGTTTCACGTGGTGAAGAATTACAAGATTTTTAGCCATCCAAAAAAAAACACTTAATATTTGTATGAATTGTATTCAATTGTTGTATGTTTTTTTTTCTTCTCTTTCATTCCTTTATATATAGCCTTCTTGAGATGATTGCATCCTTTTTTCTAATATACCCTCTTTGCTTCATCTTTGTCATGTATGTAAAATCTTCTACATGTAGGCTAGACTAGAAGCTTGATATAGAAGGCCTTGATCTTGTACAAGCTTTGTGCTTTCGAGATAAAAAATAGGCTTAAATATATATTTAGTCCCTATTTTTGTTAAAATTATTCAATTTGGTCCCTATTTTCGTTGTTTATTCAATTTGATCATCATTTTTGTAAAATCGCATTCAATCGAGTCCTTTTGGCAAACAGTGTTAAAATTGTTAACGGAACAGTGACACGGTGGAACTGTTTGGGTTACGTGTCAAATTTTTGAATATATGATGGCACACGTTGGCACAGTGTTTTCGTTGTAAAGAAATTGGAGAAAAAAGTTTGAATTACGTAAAAAGATAAAACATGGTAAAGTTAAAAAAATTAAAAAAATTGAATTGAAGGTTTACTGTAGCGAGAGTTCGAGAGGAAATTGGGCATTTGAGAGTTCGAGAGTTCGTTGAGTGAAAAATTGAAATTGGGCATTCGAGAGATCGAGAGATAGGGAAAAATTAGGATTGGTGAGAAAGAGGAAAATTAGGGTTCTTAGATGGTGGAGTTTCTTGTTCATCAATTAGGGTTCGCGAAGAGGGGAATTTGTGCTTGGAGAGTGATTTGTGATTGAAGCTTCGAGATTGCGCTTGGAGATTGTCAAGCAAGAGGAGACATACCTCTCAACCACGAATTCTGAATCACCAACTGGATTGTGCACAAGTTTCTTGATGGGCACAATTTTGCTCGAAACCTCTCAAACCCTAATTTCTTCCCAAAATCAATTTCAGTGACTTTTAAACCTACAATGACCATAAAATTTCACTATGCCAACTTCACTGTGCCAACGTCACTGCCAAAAATTTGACACGTAACCCAAACAGTTCCACCGTGTCACTATTTCGTTAACAATTTTAACACCGTTTGTCAAAAGGACTCGATTGAATGCGATTTTACAAAAATGAGGACCAAATTGAACAAACAACGAAAATAAGGACCAAATTGAATAATTTTAACAAAAATAGGGACCAAATATATATTTAAGTCTAAAAAATAATCCAAATAACTATAGCATTGATAACATAAGATAGTAACTGAAAGTGTACCGTGAACCATATCTGTATTCATAGAAGATTATTTTGACTTACTGTGATAAAAGCTTTTTATACTTTCATTTTAGCATTGAAGATATGAATCCTTATATTTATAACAACTCTCAAAGTATATGTTACAAAATCATTTGTTTATACGACTTGTTTATGTAATACTAAACTTAACGAAAGTTTGATATTGTAGCTGATTGTACCATTGGATGGTCTTAAACTCCTTTAACTAACAGAAGCATGTTCAAATAATAATAAAAATATTGTATCATCAATATTCTTTTTCACAAAACCTACAAATACAATTTTAATTTATATCAGCCAAATTGCAATTTAAGAATTTGTATACATTCTTAAATACAAACGACACATTTTATCTTGGGTTTAAGTATGTTCTTAGTTCCTAAATTTTCATACAAAACTAAAATTCATTTTTGTTCGAAACTAACACATTTTGATCTTCAAACTTTAAAAATGAATAGATATAGTCATTTCAACCCCAATACATTAAATTTTTTTTACATTTAAAACATATTTTCCAACAAACATCGAAGTGAACACATGTTTGACATGTAAAACAAATTTAAGGTAATTGGGTTGGAAAAAACTATATTAATTCATCTTTAAAGTTTAGGAATTAAAATATATCAAAATTTCAAATAAAAATAAATTTCAATTTCGTGTTAAAATTCAGAGAATAAAAACATAATTAATGGTATCTTTTACTTTTAAAATAAAAGTATAGCCGCTGTATCTTATTTGTTTATAGCGTGCTTCCTTGAAGCCAACCAATCTTGGTAATAAGGCATTCCAGGTAGAAGTTTGAATAGTAACATAAAAATAAACTAAAAGTCCAATGAGTAATCATATGCCTCGTAAAAACTGAGTGTAAAAACCAAATGGAAGTTTAATTAGTGTAAGCCAACCAGATTAGTACGAAACATCAAAAGAGCTGAAAAGGGTTAGAATTTAGAAACCAAATGCATAATTCATGTGGCATGTGCTTACTACTAGCATCATAAGAGAATGACATACCATTCTAAACAACATCAAAGTGTTGTACTCAAGGAATGCAATCATCATAAACTTTAAGTAGTCGCAATTGAATAAGGGTGGACAGTTTTTGGTTTATTCATTATTCTTCTTAGTGTTTATCAAAGGATTTGTCTCTATGTTAAGAACTAACCATAAAAGCTAGTTATGATACCAATTGTTGAAACAACTGATTCTAGAAAGAGATTTGAATAGAGCATGAGACTCTTTTCTCATAAGACTAGACTAGATCATTTAGAGTATAAGAAACACAAATAATAGAACACAACTTTATACTAGTTCATCCAAATTCACAAGTTACATCTAGTACTCCCTTAAGCCAATATCTTAAGAGATTTCACTAATCAAATAAATTATTACAGAAGCACACAAAACACCACTTCTAGTCACAACAAATACATAAATCGCTCGTAACTATTACATCTTAACCTACCCCCTAAAACGAAGACCTCACTAAACAATATACAAACAAACTCTTAAAGAGAAAGCAATCTAAGCTCATTAAGTTTCACGTGGTGAAGAATTACAAGATTTTTAGCCATCCAGAAAAAACACTTAATATTTGTATGAATTGTATTCAATTGTTATATTTTTTTTTTCTTCTTCTCTTTGATTCCTTTATATATAAGCTTCTTGAGATGATTGCATCCTTTTTCTAATATACACTCTTTGCTTCATCTTTGTCATGTATGTAAAATCTTCTACATGTAGGCTAGACTAGAAGCTTGATATAGAAGGCCTTGATCTTGTAAAAGCTTTGTGCTTTCGAGATAAAAAATAATCCAAATAACTATAGCATTATAACATAAGATAGTAACTGAAAGTGTACCGTGAACTATATCTGTATTCATAGAAGATTATTTGACTTACTGTGATAAAAGCTTTTTATACTTTCATTTTAGCATTGAAGATATGAATCCTTATACTTATAACAACTCTCAAAGTATATGTTACAAAATCATTTGTTTATAAGACTTTGTTTATGTAAGACTAAACTTAACCAAAGTTTGATATTGTAGACCATTTGATATGTAGCTGATTGTACCATTGGATGATCTTAAACTCCTTTAACTAACACAAGTATGTTCAAATAATAATAACAATATTGTATCATCAATATTTCTTTTTCACAATACCTACAAATACAATTTTAATTTATATCAGCCCAATTGCAATTTAAGAATTTGTATACATTCTTAAATACAAACGACATATTTTATTTTTTAGATTTAAATATGTTCTTAGTTCATAAATTTTCATACAAAATTAAAATTCATTTTTGTTCGAAACTAACACATTTTGATCTTCAAACTTTAAAAATAAATAAATATAGTCATTTCAACTCCAATACATTAAATTTTTTTTACATTTAAAACATATTTTCCAACAAACATCGATGTGAATACATGTTTGACATGTAAAACAAATTTAAGGTAATTGGGTTGGAAAAAATTATATTAATTCATCTTTAAAGTTTAAGAATCAAAATATATCAAAATTTCAAATAAAAACAAATTTCAATTTTGTGTTAAAATTCAGAGAATAAAAACATAATTAATGGTATCTTTTACTTTTAAAATAAAAGTATAACCGCCGTATCTTATATGTTTATAGCGTGCTTCCTTGAAGCCAACCAATCTTAGTAATAAGGCATTCCAGTAATAAGGCATTCCAGGTAGAAGTTTGAATAGTAACATAAAAACAAACTAAAAGTCCAATGAGTAATCATATGCCTCATAAAAACTGAGTGTAAAAACCAAATGGAAGTTTAATTAGTGTAAGCCAACCAGATTAGTACGAAACATGAAAAGAGCTGAAAAGGGTTAGAATTTAGAAACCAAATGGAAGTCTAATGTACTTTATAGATACATACAAAATTTCTCACAAAAATAAAAGGAAAAAGCAATTACCTCTGCATCACGTTTTCTTAGAAGCTGCAAAATAGAAGTCCAGTAGTTGTAGAAAGCAGAATTGAAATAGGGATTAACATCTAAAGTAGATTCTGGGATGATGTAGCAGGTATTAAAATCTGAGTTATAAAAACCAAACTCTGCCGGTTAGCAGTACAATACAAGACAAGAGATGATGTTAGGTGCATGGTGGTGCCATTGTCAGCACTCAGAAGCATAGGCCGATGACAGAAGTGATTGGAACTGGAATTGATTCAACATCACAGAAGAGGAATTTGTACAGAAATATAAAGAACAAATTCAATGATCTAGTAAACTTGAGAAGATATTAGGATGGGGACAAATCAGAAGATTCAAAGATCCAAATAATTCAGTTGAAAATAATGAACATAATTAGAGACCTTGACAAGTGTATACTGATGACAAAAATATAATAGAAAAGTAACAAAGAAAAAGAAAAAAGTTATGAGTGCTACAACAAATCTCAGAGCCAAAACAAAGAATGTGGTCAGTCAGAACACAGCAGTTGCAAATTTCGATTTGAAATAAAGAACGATTCTTGACTAATCTTCCTCATATGGTAACTTATTACAACCAAAAAAAGGAGTAATAACTCTCACCTCTAAAACACAAGAAAATGAAGAGAGGACAAGTTATGTAGCTACAGTAGCTTTTCTCTTTCCTTCTCTATTCACAAGTCCTCCACCTGTTCCCTTGAACATCCTCGACAAAATATCTGCTTGCTTAGTGTTTCCCTCCAGATTAAGGCTCTTGATCAGCTCTTCACGGCTTCTCCAATCTGTTGATCCTCTTTTCTCCAGAATTTTACACAAAATGGAATACGCATTGAGGGTCTTCCCTGCTGCTAAGAGAGCATCCAAAACCTTATCATATATTGAAAAATCTATGATACAGTCTCTCTCAAGAACAAAATCCAACAGTTTGAGAGCAGCAATTGTCTTTTCTTTCTCACAAAGAACAGATAAAAGGTGGTCAAAATCTGGCTCACAACCATTGTGCATAAGCAAATCGATTCTTCCCAAAGCTTCTTCCACATGACCTCTCATTAGAAGGGCCTCCAATATCTTAGAAACCAAGTCCATATGCTCCTTCACCCCCTTCTCCACCATACTCTTCATTACTCTGCTTGCAGTTTGAACCCTGCCATCATCAAACAAACTCTCCATAACCAACCTGTACACTGACGATTCCGGATGATGCCCACTCTCAAGCATGCTATCCAAAGCTGTTTTAGCATCAGCGGGCTCTCCCTTTCTTAAGTAACTCTCAATAAGCAACCTGTAAGAATCTGCATCTCTGGGAACCCCTCTCCTTCCCATGATCTTCATAATCTCAAAGGCAGAATCCGGGTTGCCTTCCTTCGAATGTCCCCGGATCAAACTATTAAATGCAACCGAATCCTGCACACCCTTTTTCAATAACTGACGGAAGAACATTTCTGCCTTACTAGTTCGCCCATGATCACACAGATACTCAATCATCAAATTATAAGCACTGGCCTCCATTTCAAAGGCATTCTGCGGCCGCAACACAATTTCCTTCTCAATCAACTTGTCCAACAACTTCTCCGCCTTGTCATATTCATTCGCCTTGCAAAAGCTCTCAATCAACACACCATAGTGGCCAGCCTCGGTGGGAATGCTCAGCCTAATCATGGCCTTGAGCACATCTGCAGCCGCATCCAAATTCCCAGACTTACTCTGAACACTCAGCAGCTTCATAAACACAGAATTATCCTTCGGCGCAATGTACCTCTCCACCATCTCACCCAAAACATCCCTCGCCTCCACCGTCTTTTCAGCATCACATAGCCCCGGCAACAGCGTGGAGAACGTCACTGCATTCGGCTTAATCCCACAGTTCTTCATATCCTCGAAAACCTTCATGGCATCATCAATCCGCCCCGCTGCAACATACCCTTTCAACATGGTGGTAAAACTAATCACATTGGGTGCAATGTCCCTCTCCTTCATTTCCACAAACAACTTCTCGGCATCCTCCACCTTCTTAAACCGAAAATATCCATTAATCAGAGTGTTATAAGTCACAACATCAGGCAAAACACCCCTACTCTTCATTTCCTCATAAAACCTAACAGCAGTGTCCAATCTCAACGACAAAAACATACCCCAGAGCAGAATATTATACGTATGGCGAGTGGGCTCCACGCCCTCCCGCAGCATCGCGTTGTAGTACCTCTTGGCCATCATGTAGCGTCCGCGACGGAGAATGACCTTGAAAAGCGCGTCGTAGGACTTAACGGTGCGATCCACGCCGAGCTCCTTCATCTTCTGGAAGAGCTTCACGGACTCCTGCACGATCCCGGCGCGGCCATAGCTGTCTATGAGGGAGACGAATGCGTCCTCGGTGGCGACCTCGCCGATGCGCTTGTTGTCGAGGAGGATGCAGCGGGCGTGGTTGAGTTTGGAGTAGCGGCCGAGGATTTGGACGATCTTGAGGGTGGTGTCAGGGGTGTGGACGAAGAGGCCTGCGCGTTCAACCCAGCGGTAGAATTGGAGCGCGTGCTCCGGCGAGGTGGCGCCGTGGAGGACGTTGTAGACGAGTGAAGGATCGAAGCTCGGGACAAGAGAACGGATCGAGTTCTGCAAGCGAGTGGTCCAGGCGCGGTTCGCCATCATTCGGCAAATGACGAGTTCGAGATTGTTCTCGCGAGGGGGAACGGGTTGAGATACCGGTTGGGGTGACCCGTGAGAGGGTTCCGGGTCGGAAAGAACTTCGGCGGTGGAGAAGGTAGAGAAAGGGTTTGGTTGGAGAGAGGGTCTCCATCGGAGAAGCTTGGAATTGGAAAGCAGAGCCATGAAATTAATTTGTGATTTGAGAGGAGGCGGAGGTGGAGGAAGAGCTCAGGGAGGGTCTGATGTAGCAGCGCCACTGAAGACACTAGGGTTTAACAGTTAAGAAACAAACCTCAAATGAAACTAACGTCACACTTTCTTTCTTTCTTAATTATTAGTTACACTTGTTTTGTTTGTCTTTTTTTTATGTTTTCTTAACCTGTTATAAATTATAAACTATAAACAGGTTAAAATTTATTCATTTATTTCTAACTTGATCTTTTATTTTCTGAAAAAACTCTCCTTTATTTTTTTTATATTGGTTAAATTATATTTTAGTCTCCATTTTCGTAGTAAAATTTGAATTTGGTCCCTCAATTATTTTTAATTTCAATCTGGTCCCTATTTTGGGAAATTTGACCCAATAAATTCTTTCCGTTAGGGGTGAAGTAACAGTGTTAAATGGAGTGCCACGTGTCAGCTTCTGAATTTTTTGAATTTTTTGATTTTTTGATTTTTTGATTTTTTGATTTTTTGATTTTTTGATCTTTTGATTTTTTTTTATTTTTTATTAATTTTTTTAAAATTTTTAAAAAAATTAAAATTTTGCCACGTGTCAAGTGGACATAGTGCCACATGGCATATTTGGGAGTTGTCATTTTCTCATTCTCAATTTGGTTCCTCTATTTTATTTTTTGTCTCAATTTAGTCCCAATTTTTGTAAAAATGATGCAATTTCGTCCCCCTTCAAATTGAAACCAAATTTAATTTCTATATAAATTGGCACAAATATTTCTATCAAAATTGATATTTCAAGTAAATATTTTTAACAAGATTAAGTTTATTTTAATTTATATTTTACGTTAAACTTTATTTAAAATTGTTTTGAAGTTGTTAATAGAAAATAATGTTAATAAAAAAATTCATAAATTATATTGATATTTTATTACATTGTACTTTAATATTGTTTTTTATTTGAATTTATATTTTAAATAATTACATATTTTTAAAATGTGTAAAATTCAATAATTTCTATACAAATATTTTAGTTAGTATAAAAATAACAATTATATAATTTAAGAAAAATTAACTAGTTTATGTAACAATAAAAAACAAATAAATTTAAAAGTTGAAAACAATTGTAAGTAAAATTTAATGTG